>UMLJ01020724.1_pt1 | contig 42798 bp, 29 predicted proteins | sample 1966521 | NCBI WGS metagenome assembly UMLJ01 (sample SAMEA4836199, study PRJEB28245) | human gut metagenome | biome: gut microbiome; material: fecal sample | place: Denmark | collected 2008
GGAAGTCTTCTTTCTTCCCCGCGCCGCCGGAGGCGATGACGGGGATGGAGAGTTCTTCTGCGAGGACGCGCATGAGCTCCAGGTCATAGCCATCTTTTTCACCGTCTGCATCGATGGAATTCATGCAGATCTCTCCTGCGCCGAGCTCCATGCCTTTCCTGGCCCAGTCTACGACGGACAGTCCTGTATTCTTGCGTCCGCCTTCGACGAAGACGTCCCAGCCGCCTTTGCCGTTCCGCTTGCCGTCAATGGAGAGGACGACACACTGATTGCCGAAGCGTTCAGCACTTTCGCGGATGATTTCAGGATGCATCACAGCGGCAGAATTGACGGAGACTTTGTCGGCTCCTGCCAGCAGCATGGTACGGAAATCGTCTGCTTTGCGTATCCCGCCTCCTACCGTGAAGGGGATGGTGAGCTCTTCTGCGATGGCACGGACAGTATCAACGAAGGTCTCGCGACCTTCGTGAGTGGCAGTGATGTCATAGAAAACGAGCTCGTCCGCACCGGATTCGGAGTAGTATTTTCCCAGCGTCACCGGATCGTCAACGTCCTGAAGATTGTGAAATTTTTTGCCTTTGACGACGCGCCCGTGGTTCACGTCCAGGCAGGGAATGATTCGTTTGGCTAGCATAATGTTGCATCCTTTGCGGGTGTACTCAAATGTGGTGGATAAAGAAGGCTTGGGGTCAGCCCGAGGGGCGTGCTATCCCTTGGTTGCATGCGAAAGAGGTTCAACAGGTTCTATAGGTTCAAGAGGTTCAAGAGGTTCAACGGGGATGGTGCGGCGCATAATACTATGGAAGCGCCGCAAAGTAAAATAGAGCGATGCCCAAAAGTCGTATTCAAGTCACAAGTCACTAGTCCCCAGTCACTCGAGGCACCTAATCCCTAGCCACTCATCCCTAATCCCTGCTTTCAAACTTGTGGTGCGGCGCAGCCGCCGCATCGACCTTGACCCCGTCAGCCTGAGCCCTTTACTTTTCCTGGATCTCCACGATCTCTTCCATCGAAACTTTTTCTTCATAGAGGGCTTTGCCGGTGATCGCACCGTAGAGTCCCATGTCAGAGAGCTTCCGCAGGTCGTCTGCACAGGAAACGCCGCCGGAAGCGATGAGGTGGATCCAGGGAAGTGCCTGCAGCTTTCCCATCATCTCGAAATTCGGTCCGGTCAGCATACCGTCACGGCTGATGTCGGTGTAAACGATGGTATTGACGCCATTCTCCAGAAGCGTCTTGACGAAGGGCAGGACCTTCTGGCGACTGCCGTCGACCCAGCCGTTGGTGGCGACGGTGTCACCATGTGCATCGACGGAGACAGCGATATGGTCAGCACCGTATTTCTTAGCGGCCTGGATCGCAAAGTACGGAGAGGCGACGGCTTTCGAGCCGATGATGACGCGCCAAACGCCGTTCTCGATATGCTGCTTGATGGCCTGCTCTGTGCGGATGCCGCCGCCGACTTCGACGGGAATCTTCACCGCCTGACAGATGCGATGGATCACCTCGGTATTCACGCCATTTCCTTTGAAAGCGCCATCAAGGTCGACGACGTGGAGGTATTTGGCCCCGAGGGCTTCCCACCTGAGCGCCATTTTTACCGGATCATCGCCATAGACGGTGAGGTCCTGAATTTTGCCTTGCTTTAGGCGGACGCAGTGCCCGTCTTCTATATCAATTGCTGGAAATATTTTCATTTTTCTAACCATTCTGCTAAATTCTTCCAGATCCTAAGTCCGATGGGGCCGGATTTTTCTGGATGAAACTGAAATCCCAATACATTGTTTTTTCCGACGACGGCAGGTACGGTGACGCCGTAGTCTGCGGAAGCAATGATGTCTTCGCTGTCTCCTGGTGTCTTGTAGTAGGAATGTACAAAGTAGACGTAGCTCTTCTCGGGGAGACCGGCAAGCACTTCATGCGGCCGGTGCATCACGAGCTCATTCCATCCCATGTGCGGGACTTTGAGATCGCCTGGCGGAAAATGAGCAATGCGCCCCGGAAGAAGTCCCAGAGCCGGCACTTCGCCGCCCTCTTCGGAGACTTCATAGAGTGCCTGCATGCCGAGGCAGATGCCAGCGAGTTTCTTGCCCTTTCTGACTTCTTCGCGAATGATGTCCGTGAGACCGTAGCCAGAGAGGTGTTCCATGGCATCCTTCATCGCACCGACGCCGGGGAGAATCAGGGCTTTCGCTTCGCGGATCTCTTCCGGATCGCGGGTGACAACGACATCAAGACCGGCCCGGGTGGCAGCGCGCACGACGTTCGCCAGATTTCCTGCATCGTAATCAATGATGGCTATTTTCATCAGAGCACTCCTTTGGTGGATAATACCGTGTCGCCTTCGACGGTGACAGCCTCCTTCAGCGCGTGACCGATGCCTTTGAAAAGAGACTCGACGATGTGATGCCCGTTCACGCCATAGAGTGTCGACATATGAAGATTCATCTTCGCGTTGTTTGCAAAAGCGAGGAAGAATTCCCGTGTCATTTCCGTCTCGAAGCTACCGATCCGCTCGACAGGGATATCGACATCAAAGACGAGGTAGGGGCGACCGGATAGATCGAGCACGATGCGGGAGAGCGCTTCGTCCATAGGGCAGAAGAAGCAGCCATAGCGATGGATCCCCTTCTTATCCCCCAGTGCTTTTTCGAATACCTCTCCCAGCGTGATCCCGATGTCTTCGATGGTATGGTGATTGTCTACATCGAGGTCGCCCTTACAGGTCAGGGAAATGTCCATGCCGCTGTGACGGGCCAGAAGGTGCAGCATATGGTCAAAGAATCCGATGCCGCTAGTCCCTTCAAAACGTCCTGTCCCATCGACAGTCAGACTGATGGAAATATCCGTCTCGCCTGTCGTGCGGCGAAGTGTGGCTTTTCTCATGCGAGTGCCTCCCGGAATACAGAAATCAGCACATCATCGACGTCTTTCGTCGTGACGGAAATGCGGAAACCATTCGGGATGTCTTGGCTGTTTCTATAAATCTTGACAAGGATATCTTTCCTGCGAAGAGCTTCAAAGATCTCCTCCTGCTTTTTATCCACCTGAACGAGGAGGAAATTGGTGCAGGAGGGGTAGACCGTGACGCCCGGGATCTCCTTCATGACCGCGTAGAGACGATCTCTTTCCACGCAGATGGCATCGCGTACTTTGAAAATATCCTCTCTGTGACGGATGACGATCGGCGCAAAGAGCTGGGTGAAAGCGTTCAGATTGTACGGCGCCTTGATCTTCGCGATGGCTTCGATCAGAGCTTCATCGGCAGCGAGGTAGCCGCAGCGCATGCCGGCCAGAGCAAAGGCTTTCGAGAGCGTGCGGAGGACAATGAGATTCGGGTATGTATCGATGAGATCTATGACGCTTTCCTTCTGGGCGAACTCCATGTATGCTTCATCGACGAATACGATATTGTCAGCGGCCTTCAGCACCTCTTCGATGAATGCGCGCGGGAGCAGATCGCCTGTCGGATTGTTCGGATTGCAAATGACGGTCACCTTCGGCTGGTATGTCCTGACCGCGTCCAGAAGTCCTTTCTGATCGCGCCGGTATCCGGGAAGATCCTTGACCTTGATGGCAGATGCACCCAGCGTTTCCGCGCCAAGCTCATACATGTCGAAGGTCGGGCTGTGGATCAGGATCTGATCGCCCGGATCAAGGAAGGTCCCCAGCAGATAGGTGATCATTTCATCCCCGCCATTGCCTACTATGAAGTTTTCCGCCTTCCCGCCGATGTAATCCGCCAACGCTTCCCGAATGTCATCGGACATCGGCTTCGGGTAGACCTGCGGGCGGAACGTATCGAGAGCCTGGATGAGCTCCTCTTTCACGCCGGGGATCGTCAGGACATTCAGGTAATTTTCATTCGCATTGATGACATGCTTTTCTGCGATCGGCGCTACGAAGTACGGATCAAAGTCAGCGATCGTTTTTCTGAGCCATTCAGTCTTCATCACGCACCTCCATCGCATGAGCATGAGCCGTCAGGCCTTCTGCTTTGGCGAAAATCTGGACCTTCTTGGAAATCTTCTGGAAGGCCTCTTTATTATACATTTCTACACTGCTGTGCTTGACGAAATCATAAACACCGAGCGGCGAGGAGAAAGCGGCGGTGCCGGAGGTCGGGAGCGTGTGGTTCGGGCCTGCCATATAGTCGCCGAGCGGTTCGGAGGTGTATTTTCCGAGGAAAATAGCACCTGCATTATAAATGAGCGGCAGATACTGCTTCGGATCCGGCAGCTCGACTTCCAGATGCTCCGGCGCGATCTTATTCACGATGTCAAAACACTGCGCCGCATCCTTGCAGAGGAAGGCCTTCGCATAATCATCGACAGAGCTCTTCATGATCTCATAGCGGGAGAGCTCTTTCATCTGTCTCTCCATCTCCGCTTCGACCTTCTTGCCAAAGTCTGCATCCGGCGTGATGAGGAAGACAGCCGCACGCGGATCATGCTCCGCCTGCGACAAGAGATCCGCTGCGATCCATGTCGGATCCGCGCTGGCATCTGCCACGCAGCACACCTCGGATGGACCTGCGATCATGTCGATGCCGACCGTACCGAAGACGAGACGTTTCGCCATAGCGACGAAGGCATTGCCCGGTCCTACAATCTTGAAGACCGGCTCGACAGACTCCGTGCCGTATGCCAGCATCGCGATGCCCTGCGCACCGCCAACCTTATAGATCTCCTTCACGCCAGCCACGTAAGCAGCCGCCAAGATATTCGGATTCACCTTGCCATCCTTCCCTGGCGGTGTCGTCATTGCGACCGAAGGGCAGCCCGCCACGAGCGCCGGTACCGTATCCATGAGTACAGTCGACGGATAAGCCGCGCGTCCGCCCGGTACATAGACACCGACACGCTGAATCGGAAGAAATTGTTCGCCGAGCTCCACGCCATCTCTGAAATTCTTTGTCCAAGACTTTCTCACCTGTTCCTTGTGGAATGTCTCGATATTCGCTTTCGCTTCTTTCAGGACTTCCAGAAATTCCGGCGTCACCTGCGCGAGGGCTTCCTGCATCTCTTCTTCCGTCACGCGGAAATCGGAGAGCTCTACCCCGTCGAATTTCTTCGTCAGCTCACGAATGGCATCATCTCCCCCATCTCTGACCTTTTCCAGAATGGCAGAGACGGATTTCTCCAGCTCTTCCGACAAATTCACATTGCGGTTCGTCAATGTACGTACTTCTCTCAAAGTAAAACCTTTTTCAGGTACTGTGATCCATTCCATGATGTGATTATCCTTCTTTCAGTATATAAGTTGGCGGGTTCAAGGTTCAGGGTTGCGGTGGCAGCTCCGTCGCGAATATATATGGACGATGCCCGAAGGTGAGTGGGTTGCAGGTTTCCCGTTTGGAAATTCCAAACACTGTCCGACAGACCGCGAATGACAAAGATTTCTCGCTTCGCTCGAAATGACGATACGAGAACCTCTGGAGTCTCCCCATCTCCTAGCCTCTTAGGCTCCAGCCATTCGAGGTTACTAATCCCTAGCTACTAGTCCCTAGTCACTTATTTAACCAACGCCATAAACTCTGCGATCTCCTTCTGCTTCATCTTATACGATACCTTATTACAGATGAGGCGGGCGGAGAAATCCATGAAGTAATCATAGGCTTCGAGGCCATTCTCGCGAAGCGTCGTCCCCGTTTCCACGATATCGACGATGACATCCGAGAGGCCGACGAGCGGCGCCAGCTCGACTGAGCCATTCAGCTTGATGATATCAATGGGTTGGAAACGATCTGCGAAATATTTTCGCGCGATGGACGGATACTTCGAAGCCACCGTCAGGATCCGCTTCTGCATGACCTTCTGATTTCCCTTAATACCAGACACCGCCATGCGGCAGCGGCCGATCCCAAGATCCAGCACCTCATAGACATCCTCCTCCCCGTCCTCCATGAGGACATCCTTCCCGACGATGCCAGCATCAGCTGCCCCGCGGCGCACATACACCGCCACATCCGGACTCTTCACCAGCGTCACGCGGATACGCTCCTCATCATCGGTGAAAATGAGCTTGCGGCTTTCATCCGAATAATCAGAAAAATGGAAGCCCCCCTCCGCCAGCCGTTTCATGACCGTCTTCGCGATGCGCCCTTTCGCCAGTGCAATATGCAGCATACTACAGACCTCCCAATTTTTCTTCCAGCTCTTCCTTCGTGAGCGCCGCCCCCTCTAAAAGGAAACGCCCCTCTTTATAAGAAACGATCAATTTATAATCACCTCTGGCGATCGCATTCGTACTCGCGACCCCCATCACCGAGTAGCCCTTCTTGCGCCAAGCCATGAGCGTCACGATGAGATCTCGATCCGCCTTCTCATAGACCACCGCCAGATCACACGAGGGTGCCATCTCTTCCAATAGATTCGAGTCCGCCATCACTTCATAGAGCAGATTCATATTCATCCCGAAACCACACGCCGGACGCGGCACCTGGAACTGCGCCGCCAGCGAATCATACCGCCCGCCGGAGATCAGCGAGTACAGCGCGCCATCCGCATAAATGCGGAAAACCAAGTCCGTATAGTATCCCATGTGCGATGTGAAGCCGAAGTCCAGCTGCACGCGATCCGCATAGCCCGCGACCGACAGATACTCATACACCTTCTCAAGGCGAGCGAGGGCATCCGCCATCTTATGATTCAGACAAAGACCTTCCGCACGCTTCAGCGTCTCTTCATAGCTGCCAAAGAGCCGCGGCAGCTCCAAGAGCACATCCCGCTGGATCTTCGTGATCGACAGCCGGTCAGCCAGCTTCTCAAAGGAAACGAGATTTCTTTTCTCTAGGAACTCACGCACCTGCGACAGCTCCTCCTTCGAGAGGCGCAGCTCTTCGAAAAGCGCATCCATGTACGCCACGCTTCCGAGATCGATACGCATATCATGGATGCCCACCGACTCCAGGAATTCCGCCGCCATCACCATGACCTCGCCATCGCACTCCGGCGTCTCATCCCCCAGGACTTCGACCCCGCTCTGCAGAAAATGCTTCCCGTGCGTCGACTTGCCATAGTATTCACGGAAGACCATCGACACATAGCCGAATTTCAAAAGCTGCCGCGCATCCGGATACTCGCGCGATGCCGTCTTCACGAGAGGCACCGTCACATCCGGCCGCATGACCAGCACCTCCCCCTCGCTGCTGATGGTCTTGATCATCTCGCGCTGCAGCTGCGGGAAATAGGTGCCGTATGTATCGTAATCCTCAAAAGTCGGCGTCTGGATGATCTTGCATCCGTGCCGCCGCATGACGGAAACCACCGCACTCTCGATGCGGTCATAATTCTTCATTTCCTCTTCATGCACCATTTTTAAATCGTCTATTGCATGAGCCATACGAGCCCTCCTCTTTCTTTGTTATGGTTATACTTTATCACGATAAAGAGAAAAAGTAAAGAGGTTTGACGTATTTTTTACCACGCTCGTACATCATTTTCATTTCTAACGTGCGCCTCACTGCTCTTCTCAAATAAAAATGCGCAGACCATAGGCCCGCGCATCCCAAACAACACGTATTTTCTTACATCATAAGAGATCCTTTTCTAAGGGGTATCGCCGTATAGATCTTCTGTCCGCCGTAAAGCGCATTTCGTTTACATACAATAAAGCACGCTTAAAATGAACCAACGCCTGTGGCGTTACAGATTCAGAGCTGCTGGTAGACCTGGCCGTACCGAGAGAAATGTCCATACTGACCGCACGACTGGCTTTATTTTTTGTCCGGACGCGGATATTGACAGATTTCCCTTCGCACTGCCAATGAGAGAACCCTTTTGCATCAGGCCTCATTCCGCATACTGATCTTTCCGTTTCTCCGTCCCGATGGTAAAGCCGACTCCGCCACTCTCGATGCTGACAGTGCGCCCGGCAGACACGGTGCTTTCTTTACTCGCCGTGTCTTTTGCTGTACTATTTTGGCTACCTTTTCCATAGGATGCACTTAGTCCCTGCAAACCACCAAGGAGCATCATTGATTACTATCATTAGCTGTCAAAGCCCCATTTTTTGAAATATATCATTTACATCAATCATCATGCTCCATCGTTCTTCCCCTGTCCTATGAAAAATATACCAGTTCATATTACCTTTTTGCAAATGAATGTGCTGCTCGCTTTGATTACGCCATGAATTATTCTCTTTGATTTTCCACCCATTGTTTCGGGCATAATTTATCCAAAAATCAATACCATCTTTAGTTGGGAGTCCCTGATAAAACCTTTCCGCTTCTAAATATTTCACAACCCACCTTTTTTTAATTTTCACACCTTCTTTATACTTCATTGAAGGATCCGGTATGGACTGATAAACATCTATCATTAAATCAACGTTTGACATTATATATTTTCTATCTATATATTTTTCTCCCCAATAGAAGCCTGCCCACAAGAGAATAATAATAACAGTTATACAAATAGAAGCGATGGTACTCTTTGCATCAGTTTTCACAGTCATTTTAATACCTCATACCATTACAAATTTTTTATATTGCAAATGTATTCAGTATCTACAAATACTCCAGATGCAGACAGCCCCGAACTTGCACCTATACCAATTTCTCTATCTCCATATTGTGTGCCGACGGTAACTGTACAAGAAAGTGGACCAATACTAAAACTCCCCGATCCACTAATCCCGCTAATTGCACGTATAAATTGATCTGGTCCCCAGCTTGAAGTATCTGCTTTAAATTTCCCTGTTGAAACTCCTGCACTAACCCCAAATACCATACCTGCCCCTGCAGAATAATATACATTCCCCATACGATCCATAATGAATCCTCCGGAAACGCCAAGTGTCGCACCAATACTTCCATTCAGTGTGACAAAGTCTTCATCGCCGAAGTTATAAGCAGTGAGTCCCTGGTACTTCGCCAAACGCCCCCTACTATTTCTGGACAGCCCTGAATGTAAAATTATTCATAGCTCTCCACGATAAATCTCTTATTTCATCTTTTTTAATTTCCGGATAAGCCAGAAACATGATAATGCAATAGCATACCCCATTACATGAACTTGAGATAATTCAAACGTAATATACGTCATATCACATTTAGGTGAAAAAAAGAATATTAAATAATAAAAAGTAAAGAGTCCTGCAATTTGAACAGGTATAAACAATAACGTGTTCTCTTTATTAAGATAATGCATGATAGCTCCTCCGAAAGAGAATTCTCCTAATATAGCGCCGATTAAAATAAAAATAGAATCAATAGAATAACCAAGGATATGATAATCACAAATAAACAAGGGCTTTCTTAATAAATCAAATACGGTAACTGCAAATATATCAACTATAAGCGTAATAATTATCACTATAAAAAAAGAAATAATCCCAAGCAATAAACTCAATATACACTTAATCATGATTTTTGTTATCCTTTTCGAAAGAATGAATAGAAGCTAAAATCGTAAAAGTCATTTACCTTTTCACTTTTTCCGGAAAGAATTGTTTTGATGAACTCCAGGCAATTAACGTTTATAACATCGTACTCTAAGAACTTACCAATTCCTTCATATACATCCTTAATATTTTCTTCACCATGTTCATCCAAAACTGCTTCTCGAAGTAGCCCCTTATCTATCTCATTAGCTTCGCGCATATACATATTAGCATTATGAATTGTTTCCTTAATTACTTCGGAATCATATAGCTCATCTAAAACATAGGCTTTCCGATTATCCAAGGATTTTTGTACATAATTTCCATTGTGTGTATCCATAATGATCCCTTTGCCAGTCGTTGTTGCATAGTCGGTTTCATAATTCCCGAAATGAACTTCTTCTTGGCCTCCATCATCATAGCTAACACAAATGCCAATATGTGGTAAATCCGTAAGACTTCCTCCGTTCACAAATGTCTTCCAAACTACGACTTCCATTTTTGTGGGGGTTCGATCTTCGCTAAGTAAATTGTCCTTCGTCCCAGATACAGTACAATTTGCTGCTATCTGCAGATTTTTAAAGAAACTCCCAGCTAACTTGCCTGTAGCAACACTAATCCACTGAACCAAATCAGAATTGTCTTCTAGCCACGTTTGGGTTTTAACATTTTTTATGTATCCAATAACGGCTTCATTCAATCCAGCAGTGATACCAGCAGTAATCGGACTCTGGACGCTCAGTTGACCAATAACAGCGTTAAATGCACCATGGAGAAGAATCTTTTCGGACGAACCATCTTTCCAACCGTTCTTTTCCGCGTACTGATGAATGGCCCGATTTCCATACTTTTCCAACATGCCAATCAATTCTTGCTTTTCTTCCACCTTGGATTTAGCAAAAATTTCTTTCAACTGCTGAAAGTCTTGTTCAGCATTCCTATTGAGCATAGCAATGTCCTGCTTTTGATGATCTGGTCGCGTGATTGTGATTGTACCATCAGATACGCCCGCCTTTGTACTATTTTCTGCTTTATCCTTTACTGTGGGTGCTATTTGCGGGGTAAGTCCGCGCGCATTCAAAGCGACACCTGCGGTTTTGGGCGCATAAGCTATTCCTTTTTCACCTGTCTTATAATTCGCTTTGTTTTCCACATCTTCCCAGCTTAAAGTTCCCGTTGTCAGCTGATTCTTCTCTTTTTCGGCTGTACTGGAAATCACGGCTCCCTTGAGGCTGGTTTCTTTACCAACCGTAAGATCAAAGCCATCTCTCCCAGCCTGAATACCCGCCTGCTCGGTGACACTGGCATAGTGAGAGTCCGTTTGGGATTTACCTGCAGAGCCAAAGCCAGAGAGCTGATGGCTGGCTACATTATATCCGAGAGAAGCGCCGATTTGTTTCCCCTCTTCGTGATATTCTTTGCTGTCCTGCTCGCTCTCGATATGAAGATTTCCAGCAACATTCGCGGTGACCTGTTTTGCTTTCACCTGGCTTCCGATGATATTCGTATCTTTTCCGCTCTCGATGCTGACAGTGCGCCCGGCAGACACGGTGCTTTCTTTATGCGCCGTGTCTTTTGCTATGCTATTCTGTCCGCCTTTTCCATAGGATGCACTTAGCCCCTGCAAACCGCCAGCACCGATGGTAGCACCCAGGCTGCCGCTGCTTGAGGTATTGTGCGTGATTGTCGTGTCGCTTTCTTTGGCTGACAGAAGATGAATGTCTTTCCCAGCTTTCAGAAGAATATCCTCCGCCGAAAGCTCGCTGCCTTTGATGGAGATATCTTTTTCGCTCTTTAAAGCAAGTGTATTCCCGGCTTTGAGCTGGCTGGGGGAGGCCTGTGTCGTTACAGAGTCAGAAAGGCTGGCAGATTTGGCGGTGCCGAGAGAAATGTCCACACTGACCGCACGGCTGGCCTTATTTTCAGATTTCGCCGGCTCTATCTTATTTTTATCTTGTTCGATCAGATTGTTCAAATTCTTCTTTCCAAAGTCTGTAGCAATACCGCTCTTGGTCACATTATCCAAGAGTGTTTGTGTATCCTTCAGATCTTTGGATGCGGCATCAATGGTCTTTTTGTTATCCAGGTACTTAGATACCGCGCCATACATATTTTTACCAGCTTCTACACCATACAGAGCGGACAGCCGTTTATCTTCTGCGCCCGCTGCCTTTTGCAATGGAGTAACTATAGATTCAGCGGTATTGACCAAAGCCCCGCCAAGAGCAACGGTCAGTCCGCTCTTTTTATATTCATGGCTTTCCGTCGAGGTATAGACATTGTCTTTACTGGAAATAGAGATATTCTCGCCAATGACAGTCATGTCTTTTCCTGCCACAAGGGTAGATCCCTCTACCTGTGTTTGTCTGGAAGAGGAAATTGACAGATTTCCCTTCGCACTGCCAATGAGAGCACCCTTTTGCATCAAGCCTGATTCCGCATACTGATCTTTCTGTTTCTCCGTCCCGATGGTAAATCCGAGTCCGCCACCCGAGAGCAGGCCGCTCTTCTTGACCTGCTTGGCGTAGTCATGCTGTTCGTACTCTTCTGCGCTGGAAATGGAAGTATCTTTGCCGGAAGAAATCGCTACGTCATGTGTGCCGATGACTTGGGATCCAGTCATATTCGTATTCCCGCCCGCGGTGATCTGCACGGCATCTCCCGAAAGGGTCGAGGCTGTCACGGTCTTGCTTTCGTCACGGCTCTTGATCGTTGTGGTCTTGCTGGAGAGGAGACCGCGTTCCTTGTATTTCAGGCCATAGTCGTCCCTGGACTCATTATAGCCGTTTTCCAGGTTCACGTCACCCTTGGCGGCAGCCGTTATTTGACCGTTTTCTGAAAGTACCGTCGTATTTCTGGCACTCAAATTCTCACCCGCCGCGAGGGTGATGGTTTTCCCGGCCGCGAGTGTATTTGTCGTCTCTGTTTTTCTATAGGTACGGATGTAATTGTCGCTGTTCTCCGTCATGTCTTTCCTGGCTTCGAGAGTATCCGTGTCCAGATGGATGTTGTTTCCTGCTTTCAGGATCAGGGAGCCATTGTCTCCGAGAGCTTCCAGCGTCGCGCCGGTGAGGTGGATGTCTTTCCCTGCTTCCATGAGGAGGACGCCGTCCGTGCCCTTGACGGCGATGCCGGCGGTGGTATGCAGCACATCCTGGTTCTTTTCGTGCAGCACGGTGTCCTGCATGGTGATATTGTTATCCGCGGTCAACGATACCTGCTTTTCCGCATGGATGATACCACTCTCTTGGATGTCATGAGAGGCTTTCAGCTGCACGGTATCGCCGTAGATCATGCCGCGGTTCACGATGTCTTTCCCCTGCATGAGGATGGAGTTTCCCATCAGTGCGCCGCTATTGGCGAGTTGGTTCTTGGCTTCCATGACAAGCTGATTCGCACTGATGAGGCTGCCGTCTGCTGCTATCTTTTTCTCGCTGCCCGCTTTGAGGTAGACGTGAGGGTAGAGGACGTCATACGTTTTGCCGTTTACGGTGACGGTGGTGGTCTCGAGCCAGACGATGTCGCTGGTGAGAGCGGCCATCTGTTCTTTGGTGAGGGCGATGCCGGGCGTCAGATGAAATTCTTTCGCATAGGCGATGCCTCTGTCCATCAGCGCATGGAATTCGTCTTCATTATTGGTGAAGCCGTCGAGATAGCTCTTGCCTGTCAGTTGGATGATCTGGTTTCTCAGAAGTTCCTGTTCGTAGAAGCCGTCACCGAGGCGCTTGGTGACGCGTTCAGGGTCCCAGGTCATCTGCTGGTACATGTAGTCGGAGGAGAGGAACTTCTTTTTATTGGTGAAAGCGGGATCGGTTTCGACCAGGTACTTGGCGGTCGTTTCCGGATGGAGCTGGTAGAGGGCGCTTTCCGGGAGGAAGGAGAGGCTGCCGCCTGTTTCTTTGCCCGCTGTCGTTCCCGGCTTGGTGCTGCTTTCTGCATGGAAGGGGTAGAGGAAGTTTTGTACATTGTCACGGATGCTTTGTGTGATATCCTGACTCTGCGGGGCAGAGGCGGTATATCCCGCGTAGCTGCCGACGCCCAGGGAAGTGGGATTGCCCATCTCTTTCTGCGGTGTCATGAAGACTTGTCCGCGATAATGTCTGCGCCATGCCTTGTGTGGTCTTGGCTTTCTCTTGGTATAGCTTTCCTGTGTGGTGCCGAAGGTGACGGACTGTACCTGATTCTGTTCGGCTTTGTTTTCGAGGCTGCCGCCAGTTGTAGAAAGCGAAGCGCCTGCTGTGATGCGGCTGTTTTCATTGATGACATTCCCCGTGAGTGTCATATGTTTTCCGCTTGCGACCTGGCCTGCACGGGTTTCCTGTACCTGCTTCTCGGAGGTGTGCGTGGTGGTGCGGATGATGGTGTAGTTCTTAATCTTGTAGCTGCCGATCGCACCGTGGGAATTGTTCTCTTTTTCCGCTTCTTCATTGTAGGCTCGGATTTTAGTATTGAGCGTCTCCAGGATACCTTTGTACTGTGCGTCCCACTCGGCCTGCTTGGGGTCATCGTAGCTGGGGCGAGGGGAGGTCATAGATGTGACGCCAAACTTTTGGAAAATGGGGTCATCATAGTTGTAGTTCGGCGCGGATTTTCCGATCAGTTCGTCTGGGATAGGCTTCTTGCCTGCGGCACGTTCCTCGTCGGTGATCTGCTCGATCGTATCATAGCCGGCTTCTTCGATGAGCTCCTTGTATTCAGCTTTGTTGTGGTACGCGCCATAGCCGCTGCCCAGCGCGCTGAACTCACTGGCATCGAATGCCTGCCCTTTTTCGGGATGTCCCGCTTCATCGATACGGATCAGATCTGGGTTGACCGTTTCGCCTGTCCATACGCGCTTGGCCGAGAAGGCTTCATTTTCGTTGGAAATCCGGGGCGCAGCGAGCGTAACATTCCCCAACGCAGTGATGTCGGCTCCGCGGTTTGTGATGCTGTCTTTTTCTATGATACTCAAATCACCACCCGCATAGAGCAGGGCTGCCGAGCTGCTTAGCAGGGTATCTCCGGAAATTGCGAGATTTTCTCGCGCCGCGATAGCTCCGGACTTATGCGCTGCCATCTCATGGCGCAGTGTGTCCACTTCTGCTTTCGCTTCGTCATACTCTTTCTGCCGTTGCTGAACGGCCGAAAGATACGCTGTCTTCTGCTCATCCTTCGTGAAAGCTGTCACGTCCGCAGCAAACGCTTCATCAAGTGCCTGCTCTTTTGCTTTCAGCACACACATTTTCTCTGCGAGTTGTTCTTCCAGTGCTTTATCTTTTCTGTTTTCCAGTGTCTTGGTGTCAATCGTGATATTGTTTCCGTAAATCCGGCCTGTTTCCAGATTTTCCAGATGGAGAGCATGAATTTCATGCTCTCCATCTGCATTCATCAGCCCGCGGTTCAGGAGCGACTTCGCCTGTATGCGAATCGCCCCGCCTGCGATTTCTGCGTCCTTGTGATTTTTGATGCCATCTGCGTTCAGTGAGATCTTTCCATCCGCTTCCAGCTTCTTTGCATTGGTAAGTTTTCCTTTCGTAGAAATTGCAAGTTCGCCGCCTGCTTTCGTGATGCCGAATCCGTCTTCTGCGTGTTCGTTCGTGATGTCTGCTTCCGTTTGCACCGTGAGATTTCTTCCTGCGATGAGTTTCCCGTCCAGCTGGATGGCCTTCGTCTCGATACGCTCATCCTGCCCAGCGGTCAGTGTGCCTTGGGTATTTACGACTTCTCCTGACGTGATATGCAACGCCTGATTCGCCGCCACATGGCCTTCCGCATTATCCAATTTCCGCGCAGCCGAAAACAAGCCATTGCCATAGGCAGTGACGTTTCCTTGCTCATTATTCAGTTCCGCTGTTTTGACATCCAGATTTCCACCAGCTGCGATAGTTCCGTTTTGGTTGTCCATCAATGTCTTCGCAGCGAGGGTGACATCGCCATTGGCCAGGATACGGCTGTTCTCATTGGTGATGGTGCGATCCGAAGAAATGGCGAGATGTCCCTCGCTTGCTATCACGGACTGGTTCACCACATCACCCGCGTGAATCTCTGCATGGCCTTCTGCGCCGATGGTCTTCGCATTCGTCAGCGTGCCTTCCGAGGTGAGAGACAGATGTCCGCCAGACGCGATAGTGCCCTTATTCAGTATGTCCTTTGCGCGAATCGTCGCTCCATCCTTTGTATGGATGATGCCCGTATGATACAGATTGCCCTTGCTGTCGATCACAAGGTCCTGCGCCTCAATAGCACTTTGGAGTTGTGCAGGAATGTTTTCTTCCGTCAATACGAAAAAGATACGTCCTGCATTCATGGCACCAAGGTCTGCGGCATCAATGGCAACCTGCGGCTTCAACCCGCTGCCTTCGATGGCCGCTACTGTACCACTTTTAGTATCAATGACATTCGCGCCCGTCGTCACCTGAAGCGTCTCTGCTTTGATCTGCCCCAGGATCTTTGCTGCGCGGGTATACAGTTCGATGGCATCGGCCTTCTCCCCATTGAGCCCTTTACCGTCGATCACAATCATCGCATCATTCGAGACGCGAATGTCTTTCCACTGATTGTCCCGACTATACTCCGGCTTGCCCGTGGTGAGTATGGCGCGACCGGTATTGATGAAGCCGCCACCATTCACGGTGATGCCGTTCGGATTTGCGATCACTACATCGGCCTTCGTGCCTGCCACTTCGAGAAAGCCGTTCATCGTCGTAGGATGGCCGCTTGTCACCTGATTCAAGATGATCTTCGCCGGGCCGCCTGCCATATTCGCATTGCCCTGTACAAAGCCTGCGAGTTCTGTTTTCGAGAGGGTATAGGAGTTATTTAGAACAGCCCCTTTTTCGGGCACGTTGAAGCGCTCATAGTCATTGCGAGAGACTCCGCCAGCTGAAGGTGCGGCAATATTGACAAGAGGAATGCCGCTCGCCGTTTCCTGCACGAGGGGCTGGCGGTCAGATGGAGCTTTTGTGTCTGGCAGAATGGGAGAGGCAGCCAGGAGAATGGTATCTGTATAGAAAAGGCTCGCAAGAAGAGCGGCTGCGATTTTCTTAACCAGTGTATTGCGTTTCTTCATGATTCATACTTCCTATTTCTAAAAATGCCAACTCATAGAGAAAGAGGGCACCCATTTCTGCGTATGATACCCTTCCGGATGATACAGCGCACGGCTGATAGAGGCGTCATAGGAAATGTGAGAGGGGAGATGTCCGCGAAGTCCTATCGTGAGGCCTGCAATGGTGCGCCCAACCAGAGATTCCGTCGAGACACCATATACGCTGCCGACATCCACGCCAACATATACATCACTATGCAGAGCGGGGATGCGACTGGATAGTTCATTTCGCAAGTACCAGCCGCTTTCGCCCATCAGTGTATACTCGCCGTCAAAGCCGCGGACGGTATAACTGTTTCCGATACTGATCTGGTCAATCCCATAAAGCCGTTTGCCTGCCGTGTTCCACTGGCCATGAAAGGAAGCTGAAAAAGAAGCAGGGCGATGGCCAAGCGTCAGTGGTTTGTACCAGTCTGCGTCAAAGATCCACAGTTTGTAGCGGCTCTTCGGTGCATCACTGTATTCATTTTCTTTCTGCGCTCCCAGCCATCCCATGCCCTGCCGATGGGCAAGACGGAGGCAGAGACTGCTGTTTCCGAGCCGCAACTGATCAGACAGCCCGATTTCCAGCGCCGTCCGATCGAGACGCTGCACAGGGATTTCCATGTCATTCAAAAAGGTGTGCGAGTCTCTTTTGATAACCGCCAAGTCCCACGAGCGTTTCTCCATCCGGTTGCGAGAAATGAGGTGATCCAGCATCAGACGGCTGACACTCGTCTTCCCCTAGCTGATGAAATCATAGGGGATGGAGCGCACCGTCTGGTGATACCGATAGCGGTCATGGCGAAACGTCAGCGTATCTTTGCCGCGAGGAATGGAGTAGGAAAAGCTCAGATTGCGCGTCCCTTTTTCGCTTCCATCACGACTGCCATCCAGGGAAAAAGAAAACTGCAGCTGGTCATTCGCATGAAAGAAACGATCGATGCCTGTCGTCAGCGTCCACTGGTACTTGCCTGTTTCTGCAAGGCCTGCATTGTCCACCGATAGACTGCCGGAAAGCTGCTTCCCCGCATATGTTGTCAGCTCCACATCTGAAACACCTGCCGCATTCGCGGGGAGAATCTGCATCGAGACGTCCTGCGAGGCAACCTTTCTCATCTGCTCCACGCCTTGCTCAAGCAGGTATACATTCAAAAGATCTCCTTCATGGATGGGAAAGGCATTGCGCCAAGTAACTGCCTTGCAGCCTTCCGCATAAACCACACGCCCCATGCGTCCTGCCAGCAGTTTCAAATGAAACAGACCGCTCGCTACATTCTGCTCAGGAATCACCACGCGGCTGGTCACGTATCCCTTATCCGAGAGCTTCTGATTCATAGCGGCAAGGAGCTTTGCTGCCTCTGCCAGCGTAATTTCCTGATTCGTATAGGAAGCCGTCATATCTTCCAAAAAGGAGAACTCTTCCAGATTGTCATCTACCACGATCTCTCGCACGAGAAAAGCAGTAGAAGAAAGATCTTGAATCGAAGGATCTACTTCTACTGCTTGTTCAACGGCGATAGACTTCGTCAGCTGAGCCGTGCTCCGGCTCGCACTGATGGCATGCTGGATCTTTTGCTCCTGCAACTGTTCCTGACGAAGAAATGGCGTATCTGCATAAGCGATGGAGGTCACGCAAAAAGCAAAACTAACGCCTGCAACGGTAATAAATAAATTGCTTCTTTTCATTTCTCCACCTCTGCCTATAATCTAAAGGGGGATCTATTATTTATGCAAACATGTTACCATATATTTTCTTGATCGACAAGTACTTTTATGGGATTTTAGCTATTATTGAATTCATAATCTTCCATTGAAACTGATAAAAATATCAAAGGTTTGATATTTTTATCAATCGTGCTTGCAACAATCAGACTTGCGTCCCAGCCAGCCATGACAATGAAACGAATGTAGCGCAACTATCATAGCGTATACGTCCTCTCTCCTCAAAAGCATACAAAAATCAAACGCTGCACCACCGAGCGAAAAATCGCCATCAAAAAACCGCCGGAAAGTGATCCACAAGGGATCCTCCTTCCGGCGGTTTTATCCTGTACGCAAAGGGCTACAGGATGTAATTCGAAATATCTATATTCTCCGTGACGTCGCCGAGCTTATTTCTCACATAGCTCTCGTCGATGGTGACGTGCTTATCTTCGAGGTCCGGCGCATCGAAGGAGAGGTCTTCCAAGACGCGCTCCAAGATCGTATAGAGGCGGCGGGCGCCGATGTCTTCGGTCTCGGTATTCACGCGGGAGGCGATGTCAGCGATGGCGGAGAGGGCGTCTTCGGTGAAGGTGATATCGACGCCTTCGGTCTCGAGGAGCGCGGTGTACTGGCGGATGAGGGCCTGCCGCGGCTCGGTCAGAATGCTGCGGAGGTCATCCTTGGTAAGGCTTGAAAGCTCGACACGGATCGGGAAGCGTCCCTGGAGCTCTGGGATGAGATCGCTGGGCTTGGAGACGTGGAAGGCACCGGCGGCCATGAAGAGGATGTGGTCGGTCTTCATCTGGCCATACTTGGTCTTGACGGTCGCGCCTTCGACGATCGGGAGGATGTCGCGCTGCACGCCTTCTCTAGAAACGTCGGGGCCGCCGGAGGAACGGCCGCCTGCGATCTTGTCGATCTCATCGATGAAGATGATGCCGCGTTCTTCGGCGTAATGGATGGCTTTGTCTTTGACGACTTCCATATCGACCATCTCATCGGCAGCGGCTTCCGCGAGGATTCTCTTCGCGTCGCGGACAGTGACTTTCTTCTTTTTCATTTTCTTCGGCATTATGGAGGATAGCATCATGGAAATCTGATTCGCCTGTTCGTTATCGGTGTTCCCCGGATTTCCTTTCTCTTCCACTTCGATCTCAATCACACGGTCGTCAAGGTCGCCGTTTCGGATGCGCGTCTCGAGGTCCTTTCTTCGCTCTTTCTCGCCTTCATCCATCGGCGTCTCTTTCTTTGCTTCGCCGAAGATGATGTCCATGGGGCTTCGTGTCTCGGCTTTCTTGGAGGGCCACATGGCTTCTGCGATGCGGTGGATCGCTTCTTCGTCGGCATCTTTACCATGGCGGGCGCTCTCTTCTTTCTTCACAAGGCGGACGGCTTCTTCGGCAAGGTCGCGGATCATGGACTCGACGTCGCGGCCGACATAGCCGACTTCGGTGTACTTGGTCGCTTCGACCTTGACGAAGGGGGCGCGGGTGAGGGTCGCGATGCGGCGGGCGATCTCTGTCTTGCCGACACCGGTCGGCCCGATAAGGAGAATATTCTTCGGGCTCACCTCTTTCGCCATTTCCGGCGTGAGGCGGCTGGCACGCCAGCGGTTTCGGAGGGCGACGGCTACGGATCTCTTCGCATCGGTCTGCCCGATGATGTATTGGTCCAAGTATTCCACGATTTTTCGCGGGGTCAGGTTTGTATTTTCGTTCATCAGATTTCCTCCACGATGACATTGTGATTCGTATAGACGCAGATGTCGGCGGCGATGTGCAGGGATCTCTCCGCAATGTCACGGGCGGAGAGATCGGTCGCGGAGACCAGAGCACGGGCGGCGGCAAGGGCGTAGTTTCCGCCGCTGCCGATGGCGAGGATGCCGTCGTCCGGCTCGATGACTTCGCCGTTCCCGGAAACCAGGAAGAGGTGCTCCCCATCAGTCATGATGAGAAGGGCTTCGAGCTTCTGCAGCACGCGGTCGCGTCGCCATTCCTTGGCAAATTCGACGGCTGCGCGGACGAGATTGCCATTGCAGTCGGAGAGGCGCGCCTCGAATTTATCAAAGAGCGCAAAGGCATCTGCAACAGAGCCTGCAAATCCGGCAATGACGCGGCCGTGGTATAGGCGGCGCACTTTGCGGGCGGTATTCTTCATGATGACCGCATTGCCCATGGTCACCTGTCCGTCACCGGCGACGGCGGTGTGTCCATCCTTCTTGACCGCGAGGATGGTGGTAGCGTGAAATAGAGAGTCTTGGGACATGGGGTGTTCTCCTTTATCGTATTGGCTAAGGGAAATAGTGTTCAGGGTTAGCCCCTCGGGGCGTTGCCTGCGTGCGAAAGAGGTTCAGCTGGTTCTACAGGTTCAGAGGGTTCAACAGGGTTGGTGCGGCGCATAAAAATCAAAAACGCCGCGAGTATATATGAGGCAATGCCCGCATTCCAAATTCTCCCTCCTTCCTCTGAAAGGAGGGAGTACTATCGCGATCCGCTTCCTCTAAAAGAGGAAAACCCGCGCAGAGGAAGGGGTTGGCATTTTTATTTGCGTCGCTTTGCAACGCCTCGACTTATCTAAAACTCACGGCGCCTACTTATTTTATGCGCCGCTCCGCAACCTTGAACCTGTCAACCTGAACCCTGAACCCGTCGCGCCAGCGACTAGACTAGAACGCAAAGAGGCTCATCTGCTCCTCTTCCGGCAATCCTTTGAGGACGCCCATGGAGTCTAAGGTATCTATGATGGACTGGCTGACCTTGCCTCGCTTCTTGAGGTCCTCCTTCGAGGTGAAGGGATGATCCTGTCTGGCTAGGACGATCTCCTTAGCCACCGCATCGCCAAGAGCAGGGATGCAGTTGAATGGCGGCAGGAGCTTCCCATCGACCATGAGAAATTGCGAAGCGTCAGATTTTTCCAAATCAATCGGCAGGAAGGAGAGGCCGCGCAGGTACATTTCAGCAGCGACTTCGATGACGGTCGCATTTCCTTTTTCCACGGCTGTCGGCTTGTCGAGCGCTGCGATGCGGGCCAGCTCCTGCTTCATGGACGCAAGGCCGCGCAGGATGACGGGTGCATTGAAGGAGCCTTCGGCTCGGATGGTAAAGTAGGCGGCATAGTAGGCCAGCGGCTGATAGACCTTGAACCATGCGATGCGGAAGGCCATCATGACATAAGCAACGGCATGGGCTCTCGGGAAGAGATAGCCGATCTTGAGGCAGGAGTCAATGAACCACTGCGGCACGTGCGCGGCGTCAAGCTCGGCTCGGTTGTTCGAGCCGCCTTTTTCGAGGCCCTTGCCTTTACGGACATTTTCCATGACTTTGAAGGATGTCAGGGGCTTCACGCCATGCTGGATGAGATAGTTCATGACGTCGTCTCGGGTAGAGATCGCATCCTCCAGTTTGACAACGCCGTTCTTGATGAGGTCTTGGGCATTGTTCAGCCATACGTCAGTGCCGTGGGAGAAACCGGAAATACGGACCAGCTCCGAGAAATTCTTCGGGCGCGTGTCTTCGAGCATGCCGCGGACGAAGGGCGTCCCGTATTCCGGCAGGCCGAGGGCTCCGACGGTGACGCCTTTATTTCCGATCGCACTCGCAAGCTCATCCGGCGTCAGGCCCAGCGCCTCGGGCGAGCTGAAGAGGGACAGTGTCTTCTGGTCGTCGAAGGGGATCTTCAGCGGGTCGATACCGGTGATGTCCTGCAGCATACGGATGACCTTCGGATCATCGTGGCCCAGAATATCCAGCTTCAGCATACGACCGGAGATGGAGTGGTAATCGAAGTGTGTGGTGATGGTCCCGGGGATCTGCCGGCCATTCTCATCCTTCAGGTATTTTTTATTTGCGGCGTACTGGAGCGGCGTGAAATTGTGAATATCCATATCACGCGGGCAGACCATGATGCCTGCCGGATGCTGGCCGGTCGTGCGCTTCACCCCGGCTACGCCGGCTGAAAGTTTTTCGATGAAAATATCATTGAATGTCAGCCCGCGGTTCTCCGCGTATTTCTTGACGAAGCCGTAAGCCGTTTTATCCTGAATGCCTGCGATGGTGCCGGCACGGAAGACATTGTCTCGGCCGAAAAGCTCTTCGGTATATTTGTGCGCTACGCCCTGATCGTCTCCCGAGGAGAAATTAAGGTCGATATCCGGTACCTTGTCTCCATCGAATCCGAGGAAAACGGCGAACGGGATGTCATGCCCGTTCTTTGAGAGGTCGCTCCCGCACTTCGGGCATTTCTTATCCGGCAGGTCGAAGCCGCCGCCGACAGAACCATCTTCGAAGAAATGGGTCCAGTGGCACTTTGGGCAGACGTAGTGCGGCGGGAGGGGATTCACTTCTGTGATGCCTGACATCGTCGCGACAAAGGAGGAGCCGACAGAGCCTCGCGAGCCGACAAGGTAGCCGCGGTCATTCGAGTGCTTGACGAGCTTGTGCGCAATGTAGTAAAGGACGCCGTAGCCGTGATTGATGATCGGCGTGAGTTCGAGCGTCAGGCGGTCCTGTACGACCTTCGGGAGCGGGTCGCCGTAGATGGCCTTCGCATTGTCGTAGCACATCTTGACCAGCTTCTCATCCGCGCCTGCGATTTTCGGGTTGTAGGATTTCCACTCTTCGGCGAGTGGCTTTAAGACTTCGCACTGCTCGGCGATCCTTCTTGTATTCGTGACGACGATCTCTATGGCCTTTTCTTTGGGAAGGTAGCTGAATTCATCCAGCATTTCCTGTGTGGTACGGATGTAAACGGGCGGATGGGACTCGATCTTCCCCGGCTTCTCCCAGTTTGAGAGGAGAATGTCACGATTTCTCTGGTCTTCCGCAAACATGTAATGGGCGTCGGATGTCGCGCAGCAGGGCATCCCTGCCTTGTCGGCGATCTCGATGACCTTGCGGTTCAGATCCTCTAAGTCCTTCTTCGTATTGATCTTGCCATACTTGTCGTCATTGATGAGGAATTCATTGTTTCCGAGCGGCTGGACTTCGAGGTAATCGTAGAACTTGGCTTTTTGGATGAGTTCCTCATCGCTCTCCCCTGCAAGGACCGCACGGAAGAATTCTCCCATGACGCAGGCGGAACCGTAGATCAAGCCTTCGTGAAGTTCTTCCAGAATGGGCTTGGGGATGAGCGGACGTTTTCTGTAAAATTTGAGGTGCGACAGTGTCACCATGCGGTACAGGTTGCGCAGGCCGGTGATGTTCTTCGCAAGGATGATGATATGACCGTACTGCTGGCGGTCGGCGTCCGGATCCGCCGGGATCTCATCGATCATGTACCCCTCCATGCCATAGATGACCTTCTGGTGATACTTGTCTGCGAGATCCTGAATCTTCGGGAATGCCTGAATGACGCCATGATCCGTGATCGCGACCGCCGGATGATGCCACTTCGCTGCCGTCTTGATGATCTCTTCATTGTCGATAAGACCATCGAGGCTCATTTTCGTATGCAGATGAAGCTCGACGCGCGGCGTCTCGTAATTGTCCTCGTGGTCGATCTTGACGGTCTCTCCCTTTTCCATCTGAGACAGCTCCAGCACAAGCCCGCCGGAGTACTTGTCGAGGCGCACATTGCCGCGCACCTTGACCGTCGTCCCCGGTTTCAAAGACTCGACAGCTTCTGCCTCCTCGGGGCGGTCGAAAAATTTCTTGCACGGGATGCCATTCGTTTCATCGGCCAGATTCATGAGAAGGAGCTTCTTTTTGCTGCGAAGCTCGCGGACCTCGATAGAGATCACCGTGCCGACAAAAATGACACCATCCTTCTCTTCATTCACAGTGCGGATCTCGATGGCCTCTCCCGTGATATGCTTCCTGCCAAGGTATATGCCATTCACTGCGCCGCTTTTTTTGGCAGCGGGTGCGGGCGCTATGAAAGCACTCTTCGGCAGGACGCTCGAAAGAGATGGCAGACTGCTCGGCATGGAGATCCCCGGCATCGGTGTCTCTTCTGCCATTGCCGGTACCGCCATTTCCGCTTCCTGCGCCGCGGCGATGTCGTCAGCGGTCGGGAAGACAGGGATATCCGGCGCAAGGCTGTAGCTCTCCATGGGCTCTTCCGGCGGCGGGAAATCCACCGGCGGCATATCCGGATCCATCATGGGCGCTGCGGGCGCAAAAACCACACTCGACACATCATCGCCATTGATATAGATCGTTTCCACGCATGCCAAAGCCGGCCCCATATCTTTGAGTGCCTTCAATGCGGCTTCTTTATGGTCGGCCTTGATGTACCATGCGCGGCTCTCGGTGTCGATCTCCATCAAAGTGATGACGGATCCCGCCTGTCGGGACTTCAGACGATACTTTCCCATAGGATCTCCTTTCGAGGTATAGATAACACAGGTGGTGGCATTTCGACTTTTTAGGATGAGACATTAGAAATTAGGGATTAGGGATTAGAAATCCCTATTGACTAGTGACTGGTGACTAGTGACTAGTCACTAAATGCCACCGTCAGGCATTGCCATGATTTACGCTCCGCGGCGCTTCTATATTTTGATGCGCCGCTCCACCATTTCTCATTTCTAATTTCTCATTTCTCATCACTTCATGCTCCCTTCTTCACTGCCTCAGAGGAGGGCGGCTCGGATGGCTGGGGAGGATCATCCGGTTTCACCTTATAGGTGATGACAGTATCGACCGGTTCATAGTCAGAGAAGAAGCTGTCGTGGTAGATGCGGCCGTCAGCCCACTTGACAGACTGCGTGACGAGGACATTGTGTCCTTCGTGGCCTTCCTCGACCTTTTTATCCTCTTCCTGCGAAGGGTCGACACGGATCACGGTCTTAAAAGGCAGGATTTCATCGCTCTTTCTTGCGATCTCTACGAAAGAGGGCTTGTCTTCCTGATTTCCTAAGATGCGCACGGTCACAGCACCCGGTTCGTAGACCGCATAAATGTAGACGCCATGCTTCAAATGATTCAGGAAGCAGAAATCCAGAGAACCTTCCGCGACGGTCGCATCACGCCCGATCGGTGCATAGGATGCCGGCGAATAGTGGCAGGTACGCTCTGTCACGGCAAGTCCTGACAGGATGACGGCATTAAAGAGCGTCGTGCTCACCTGACAGACGCCGCCGCCTGTTCCCGGCTCGACCTTGCCATTGATAATGACAGGGGCTTCGAGATAGCCATTCGCGCTGGAACGGGAACCTGTCGCCTGGTTGTAGGAAAAAGAGACCCCCGGTGCGATGTACCTGCCACTGATACTGTTTGCAGCGATCTCGATATTTCTGCTGCGGTTGCCCCCGGCATAAAAGGTGGTCGTGTATTCGGCAAGGACCGCATTGATTTCCTTGGCAGCCTCCTTTGTCATATTCGGCTTCTGGATGTCTGTGGCCGGGATCTCCACCTCTCCGCTTTCGCCCTTTTTGAGTTGAAGCGCGGCTGCTTCTTCCAGTGCCGCCTTGTCGATTTTCATGGAAGGCCTGCCTTCATCGAAGGAAACGGATCCGTCTTTCCCAAACCGGGGCTTCGCATTGACAGGAGGCTTTGCATACTTGGCGGCCAGCTGGGCGATATCCTCGGTGAGGTGCTTCTCATCAAAAGAAGCATCGATGGCCGCACTATGCCCGGTGAGGAGGATCCGCCAGCGATCGTACCAGCGCTGGAAGAGCCCGCCCGTCCGTCCAAGAGCCATGGCTTTCTCTATGGCCTTCTCGTCATAGCGGACAGAGAGCGCGCGGAAGGAGATCTCTTCGTGAGCATCCTCCTTTGTAAGTACCAACTTTCCATGCAAAAGATCCGCATTTTTCACAGAAAAAAGCTCCTTGAGCTCTTCCTCCGTCGCGCCGCCTGCCTTTGTCCCATGGATGGTGACGCCGGGGATGACCCTGCCGTCACTTACCCAGAGAAACGGCGCGCTTCCGATGCCGATAACAGCCAGTGTGAAAACCAGTCCGAATATCCGCTTCCAGCGGTATCGTCTTTTACTCAATGATAGTCCCTTCGTTTCGTATATGACATTTGGGTGTAAGGTGTATGGGTTCAGGATTAGCCCCTGGGGCGTGCTGCCCTTTGATTAGGTATGAAAGTCTCTCTTGAATGCGGAATTAGGAATGAAGGCGGCGGCTTCGCCGAGATCGAGGGCTCAGGTCGCAGCTGTTCCGGCATTCCTTATCTCACATACGACGTTTCTCGCCGCTCAGGATGACGAAACGGGGCGATGCCCGAAGGTTCCTTGGATAGCCGGTTTCCCGTTTGAGCATTCCCAAACATCGACCACCTGACCGCGAATGACAAAGATTTCTCGCTGACGCTCGAAATGATGATACGAGAGTCTGATATCTCCCAGTCTCTTAGGCTTTTAGTCTTATCCCTAGCCGCCAATCACCAGTCACTTATTTCCTCAAACAATACTTCAGCAGCAAATCTTTGAGTTCGAGCTCCGAGGCGCCTTGGCGGGAAGCGAGCTGGTACTTCATGATCTCCAGAAGAAACCACTCCGCCTCTTCTTCCGTGACCTTCCTTGCCTCGGCCTGCACAGCCCGCCACTGCCAAGAAGATCTCACACCCAGCGCCTGCTGGATACGGGTGGGCGGCACGTGATTCCTTTCCATTTCCTTCAAGATCTTGATCTTTCTGAATTTAGAAGAAAGAAGTCCGAGATTTTTGATCGTGGTGGTCATATCCGTGAAGACGCGATCCGCACTCTCTAAGACCAGCTGTGACTTTTTGTCCAGAAGAGCATCGACGAATTTGAAGATCCCCTGATTCATGTAGTCGGGAAGTGCAAGCTCCAAAAGCTCCTTCGTCACGACGGACTTTTCCCCGCACATCAGTACCATCTTATCACATTCCGTCTGCAAAAGGGGAAGGGAAATCGTATCCCACGAGGAGAGTACATCCTCCAAATACGTCCGTGCGGAGAAATCGACACGTTTGCCCGCTGCTGACAGGAGACGTATCATCGCGCCTGCCGCATCACGCGGCAAAAGGAGCGAAAGCTCTTCACTGTAGCAGACAGACAGCAGCCCTTTCACGATCTTCGTTCGCTTGTCCGGCTTTCCATCGAGCTGGATCAGGCAGAAAATATCAGGCGGCAGGCCTTGCAGCACCTCTACAAAGTGGAGGGCCGCCTTTTCTTCTTTCTCTGCTTTTGAAATGCGCTTCAGGAAAGGGGGATTGTGCAGCACGACCGCCGTCGCACTGGAAAAAAGTGACTGCCCTGCCAGGGCATTCTCATACTCTTCCAGACTTCCCTCTCCATCGAACAGAACGGGATCCGGCGGATCTCCCTCAAAATAGGCCTTGAGCAGCCCTTCCCGACGAAGGGCAAGGGATACCAGATCTTCACCATAGAGAAAGCAGCAGTTCTTTTTATTTAACTTTTTGGCAGGCATAAGTGATCGTCCTTGTATAAATGTAAACAGGAATCGGGAGTGACTTGGGCTGGTGTCTAGGGATTAGGGATTAGACATAAAGACATAAAGACATAAAGACTGAAAGACTAAGAGACTGGGACGTCTGATGTCTGACTTCTCACCCAGTCCAGAAGCTGGCAAATCGCAATACCAGTCACCAGTCACCAGTCACCAACTTCCACCCATTCTTGTACACGACCTCCTGCATCCCCTTCTGATACAGGTTCACGGACGGGATGTCTTTGAAGTCGAAAAGCTCCATATCTTCATAGGCATGGACGAGACGGCTCCCGCCGTAGATGACCAGCTCGGGCGCCATGGTCTCCGCGTCTTTTTCCGTATATTCTTGAAAGCCATGGCTGCCGGTGATCCACAGGGTATGAGGAGACGCTTTTGGCATGGGTCTTCGTCCGGAAAGGAAGATGTCCTTCTCCCCCATCACCATCTGCCAGCTGCTGCCATTGGTGATAAAGTGCAGCTCATCCAAAGAAAGTGCGGCCTTTCCCAGGCATCGCACACGCGCTGTCTGTCCCGCCAGAAGCTGCGTTGCCCATTTCCGCGGATCGCCACCCGTCACCCAGATCTCCCTGACAGGTATCCCCATCACGAGAGGAAGCGGCTTATCGACATCCTCCAGATCCAGAATGAGTACATCTGCCTCCTCTACCCCTTCATAGGCGAGGATGGAATTCCACTCCCAGACAGCGGTGCGTGAGGAGATGCGGCTTGCCTTATAGTATAAGATGTTTCGCCCGTCATTGACAAGAAGGATTCCGCGGTCACCGCCAAGATCCGGGCAGATGACGCGGGTCGAAGGCGCCAGGAGCTGAGCCGTCGCTATGCCTAGAAAAAGAAGCGACAGCATGCCTCCGGCAGCCATGCGAGAGCGGATAGAAAGCCGCTTTCTGAAATACACCACCGCAAGAAGTGCATAGTAAAAGGCTATTTCTAAAGAAGAAAGACCGCCTGTCACAAGCTGCGCTCCCCTGGCCGAGGAGAGGAGAAGATTCAGACGCAGGGCTAAAAAGACCGCATAGTCTGCCGCATAAAGAAGCCCTGCCATCAGCGGACGGCAAAGAAGGGAGACGAGCGCTGCGATAAGCCCTACAATGATGACCCATTCCAGAAATGGCGTGACGAAAAGATTCGCAAAGATGAAATACACCGGAAAGCGATGGAAATCATAGAGCATGATCGGTATCGTGAGAAGCTGCGCCGCTGAAGACAGCGCGATCCCTTCCTTCACCCATTTCGGCAGCTTTGGAAAAGGACTCATCCAGCGGAGGATCGGACGGTAAAAGAGGAGGATCCCCGCGGATGCGCCGACTGAGAGCTGGAAGCTCACATCGTACACATAGTAAGGATCCCAGAGCAGCATGCCAAAGACCGCCGCCCCCAGAAGATTCAGCGTCGCCCTCTCCCGGTCGAGGAAAATCCCAACGACAGAGAGGATCCCCATGACCGCCGCACGGATGACAGGCGGCACAAGCCCTGAGAGCACCGCGTAAAACAGCACAAGCAGGATGGCCGGCAGGATCACAAGGCGTCGCGGCAGCGAGAGCCAGCGTCCCAAAAGGTACAGGAAGCCAAAGAGCAGCGCCACATGCGAGCCCGAGACAGAGAGAATGTGGATGATGCCCGTCGCGGAGAATGACGTCATGACCTCTTCCGGAATATCATTATAATTTCCTCCGAAGAGGAGCGTCATCAGGATCGAAAGGCGCACCGGATCCATGTAAGGCGCAAATGTCTCTTTCAGCGACTGCTTCATCTCTGAAGAGAATCTCTCTATGCGATAGGTACCACTCTCACCGGCAAAGGCGGGATGCATGCCTTCCTTGAGATACAGCCTTCCAAGGAGATGGCGACTCCGATAGCGTCCCGTGAGATCGATTTTTCCCGGATTCTGATACAGGCGGATCGGGCTCATTTCTCCTTCGGCGTAAAGGCGGTCACCGGGATGGAAATGCCAGGTCTCCTTCTGATCATAGAGGTAGCACGTCCCCGAAAGCGGCTGGAGCGTCCCATCGGCGTATCGGATGGAAACGAGCGCAAGCGCATATCTCGCATAGCCCTCCTCCCCTTTTTGTACCAGCGGCTCCTCCATAACGATACCTTCATAGGTGCCTGCGCTTCGGCTCGCCCAGTGCGACTGCTCCTGCCACAGGGCATCAGAGAGTGCCATGCGGAAAGCGCCGATCGTCAGAAGAGAAAGCGCCGCTCCCAAGAGGACAAGGGAAAAGCGGCCGCGGAAATGACCATAGAGAAGGAAAATCGCACCGGAAAGGAGCAGCAAGGTATACCCATAAGGCAGCAGAAAAGGCGGAAGCTCCTCGAAAAGAAAAACTCCCGCTGCCAGCAAAAGCGCACTCCAGAAAAGCCCCAGCCGGATCATCATAGGGTGATCTTATCCGCCATCTTCTTGTAACGACTCTCACCGATAGAGGGCACCTGTTTGAGCTCCTCCTTCGAGGAAAAGCGGCCATGCTCCTCACGGTAGCGAATGATCTTCTTCGCCGTCACCTGACCGACGCCCGGGAGTGCTTCGAGCTCTTTCGCGCTGGCGGCATTGATAGAGATGAGCCCGCTCCCCCGTGCATCCACCTGCTCCGGATCAAGCGGGATATGGATCTTCATCCCGTCAGAAAGCGGCTCGGCCATATTGATATCTTCCATAACCGCATACGGCAGCACATCACCCGCAGCCTTCACCGCATCGAAGAAGCGGCTTCCCTCAGGAAGCTCATAGACACCCGGCTGCCTCACGGCACCCGTCACATAGACGAGGAGAGTCCGGGAAGACTCCTTGCCGGAAAGCTCGACCACAGGAAGCGGCTCCTCTTTCGTCTCCCCTGCGGTATCCCACAGAAAAAAGGCCGCTCCCAGAGCCAGAAGAGCCGCCGCAAAACAGATCACAAGGATCCGTCGGCTTTCCTCTTCTCGTCCCATGGGAATGGCCTCCTGTATGCTTCATTCAAAACCGGAATATCACTTATCCCCTTCCCCAAAAGAGGAATGAGAAATAAGGAATGAAGGTGCGCCCTGAAGCATCATCCATCAATCTGATGACACCGGCGAAACGTAACATGCGTTCCGTCTTCGCATGAAAATATGCCGCATAATGCAACGGACTCATTGGGTGCAGCGGGTGCTGATCCCCAAACTCCGCCCCTCGTCACTTATTCTCTTTTTCCTGCTGACGGGCAGCGGCGGAATTGGAATCGATCAGGCTCTGACGGTTCTTTTTCAGGCTGTCTAAGACATTTTCCATATTGGTTTCCACATACTTCAGGACATCTGTCGCATAGGTGACAGAGCTAGTGCGGAGCTCATCAGCGGATTTATTGGCCGAAGAGATCACTTCATTGGCACGCTCCTGCGCCTGCTTGACAAGTTCGCTTTCTTCCGTGATGCGGGCGATATAATCCTTCGCCTGCGCCACCGTGTCCTCTGCTTTCTTTTCTGCGTCGAGCATGATACGCTCTTTGTCCGCGACGATGCGGCGTGCACTCTCGAGTTCATTCGGGAGCGACTGATTGATGGCATCGATCAATCGTTCGATCTCATCCTTATCCACCAATTTCTTATTGGTGAGCGGTACTTCACTCGCGTTATTGATGACATTTTCTAATTCTTCTAAGAGTTTTCTTGTGTCCATAATTGCAAGCCTCATTTCTTTTTCGAAGTTTGAGAAAAAAGCCGATAGCGATCAGCGATTCTCTACCTTTTTCTTGATCATTTCCTGTACATAGGGCGGGACCATCCGTGTAATATCACCATCAAAATGGGCCAGCTCGCGAACGCCGGTAGACGACAGATAAGAATAGCGTCCATCCGTCATGAAGAATGCGGTCTCCAGCGTGGGGTCGATCTGTTTGATCATGAGCGCCCGCTGAAATTCGTATTCAAAATCACTGAACGCACGAAGTCCGCGAATCAGAAGATGGCAATTCTTCTTCGCTGCGTATTCATTCAAAAGACCATCAAAAGCATCCACTTCGACATTGGGAATGTCTTTGGTCGTCTCGCGAAGCATATCCAACCGTTCTTCCGTAGTAAACATATAATGCTTGGTCGGGTTTAAAAAAGCTGCCACAATCAGTTTATCGACCAGACAAGCGCTTCTTCTGATGATATCCAGATGACCATAGGTCACCGGGTCGAAACTTCCTGGGCAAATCGCTATTTTCATTGCACTTCTCCCTCTGTAGATCTGCATAGCAGATAGGTAACAACAATGGCCCCCACTTTTTTCTCTTTCCAGACTTCACACCGGTCAGCAAAGAGTGATACATCCGGGGGTTCTGATATAGAATGTTCTGCAATAATGATCGCATGATCAGCAGGAAGGCCGCAGTCGAAAACCATCGCCAGTACTTCATTGATATAGCCCTTCCGATACGGAGGGTCCATGAAAATATAATCAAAGGTCCTGCCCTGAAGAGACTTCAGCGCAGCCCCTACATCTCTCGATATGATCTGTACCTGATCTTCTGCATGGCACTTCTTCGCATTTTCGCGGATGATGCGGCCCGTTGTCTTGTCGATAAAGACCGCAGACGATGCATACCGGCTGAGCGCCTCAAGCCCCATCGCGCCTGTCCCGGCGAAAATATCAAGGACATCCGTCTCAACGAGCCCCACATTGGTAAGTACGTTGAAAATGCTTTCCCGTACCCGTCCCAGCGTCGGTCTCGTCGTATTTCTTCCTACGGGTGCCAAAAGGTTCGTGCCTTTGGCTTTTCCACCAATAATTTTCATATCTGTTTCCTCATCGTGATTTCAGCAGGAAACCTGCTGATTACACTCATAGTCATTATAGCATAAATGAAGGAAATTGGAATTAGAAATTTGTGACTGATGACTAGTGACTAGTGACTGGTGACTAGAAATTAGTAGCTAGGGATTAGTGGCTAGGGATTAGGTTTGCGATACGAGAAAACCGCTAGTTTCAAACCTCCGCGGCGCTTCCCTATTTTTATGCGCCGCACCTTCATTCCTAATTCCTCATCCCTCATTCAAGAGAGACTTTCATTCCCCATCAAGAGGGCAGCACACCCCACAGGCTAACCTCAAACCAAAAGAGCCACAGAAATGCGGCGCATTTCTGTGGCTCTTTCCTCTCTTAGCAGTACGCGAGTGCTGCTTCGAGTCTATCCATGGTCTTTTCTCTTCCGAAAAGTTCCATCATTTCAAACATGCCCGGGCCCTGGGTCGCACCGGTCAAAGCGATACGGGTCGGTTCGTAAGCAGCTTTGCCCTTGATGCCCTGTGCTTTCATGCATGCATTGAAGCATTTCTTGATCTCTGCCTGATCGAAGGTCTCAAGTGCTTTCAGATCTTCGATGAAGGCTTTAAGGAGCTTGCCGCTGGTTTCTTCCTTCATGATGGCAAGGACATCTTCATCGGTCAACTCTGGCATATCTTCGAAGAAGAATTTCAGCTCATCGGCTGCCTGACCTGCGAAGTAGATGTGGTCTTTCATGAACCAGATGACTTTTTTCAGCCAGTCTTTCTTTTCTTCACTGACAGCAGCATCCACATAGCCGGCTTTCACAAGGAACGGGAAAATCAGGTCATAGAGCTGGTCTGCATCGAGTTTCTTCATGTACTGGAAATTGATCCAGTTCAGTTTATTGATATCGAAGACAGCATCATTCGAGGAGACGCGCTTCATGGAGAACTGTTTGATGAGTTCTTCTTCCGTGAAGATTTCCTGTTCGCCCTTCGGTGTCCAGCCGAGGAGCGCCAGATAGTTCACGACCGCTTCCGGCAGGTAGCCCATATTTCTGTATTCGGTGACAGAGGTCGCCCCATGGCGCTTGCTCATCTTCTTATGATCTTCACCGAGGATCAGGGAGATATGACCAAATTTCGGAGGTTTATAGCCAAGCGCTTCATAGATGGCAAGCTGGCGCGGGGTATTCGAAAGATGTTCTTCCGCACGGATGACATGGGTGACTTCCATGAAGGCATCATCGATCACGACAGCGAAATTGTAGACCGGGATGCCGTCGGATTTCATGATGATGAAATCACCGACACCGGCTGCCTGGAATTCGACATGGCCGCGAACCATGTCATCAAAAGCGAAGACGCCGTCTTTTCTGACTTTGAGACGGACGACCGGTTTTCTGCCTTCGGCTTCGTACTTGGCTTTTTCTTCTTCGGTGAGGTGGCGGCAGTGTTCATCATAGATCGGAGTCTTGCCGGCATCGAGCTGCGCCTTGCGGCTTACTTCCAGTTCTTCTGCGCTGCAGTAGCAGTAGTACGCTTTGCCTTCATCAAGAAGTCTCTGTACTTCCTTCTTGTAGAGATCGAGGCGTTCGGTCTGGCGGTACGGGCCATGCGGGCCGCCTACGTCGATGCCTTCATCCCAGTTCATGCCGAGCCATTTCAGAGAATCTTTGATATTCTCTTCGGATTCCTTGGTGGAACGCTTCAGATCCGTATCTTCGATGCGGACGAGGAAGGTACCGTCAGCGTGACGAGCAACCAGCCAGTTGAAGAGCGCGGAGCGCGCACCACCGATATGAAATGGGCCTGTCGGGCTCGGGGCAAAACGAACTTTCAATTTCTTTTCCATCTGTTAAAACTCCTTCTTATTTTCTATAAATGATAACGGATGCCAGAGCTGCCATACCTTCCCTGCGGCCCACCGCACCCAATTTTTCATTCGTGGTGGCTTTCACACCCACCTGATTCTCGGAAATCCCGAGAAGATGCGCGATCGATGCTTTCATTTCCGCTATATGCGGCGCAAGCTTCGGCTTCTCCGCGATGACTGTGCTGTCGATATTTCCAGCCTGCCAGCCTTCTTCAGAAAGGACGCGCGCGACTTCGAGCATGAGCTTTTTGCTGTCCGCTCCCTCATAGCGAGGATCGGTATCGGGGAAATAGTGCCCGATATCGGGAAGACCTGCTGCGCCCAAGAGCGCATCCATGATGGCATGCAGCAGCACATCCGCATCCGAGTGGCCCAAAAGACCGCCTGTCTCTGCGATCTCTACACCGCCAAGCATGAGCGGACGGCTTTCATCGTATCGATGTATATCATACCCCTGTCCGATACGGAAGGGCAAGCCCTCTTTTTCGATCATTTTTGTAAACCGGCTCCAATCTCCCGGTGTCGTTACCTTGAAAAACTGTTCTTTCCCGGGCAGCACCGTGACCGGCACGCCCGCTTTTTCCAGGATCGAAGCGTCATCCGTGATCCCTTCTTCGGAGGAAAGAGCCTCCATCGACGCTTTGAGCAGCTTCGAAAATGCCCCCTGCGGCGTCTGTGCGCGGAAAAGGCGGCTCCGATCCAGCGTCCCCTGCACCAATTCTCCATCGACCTCCTTGATGGTATCCACGCAGGGGATACCGACCACGACGGCCGGATGCGCCTCGCTGATGGCAGCAAAGGCATCATCGATGGTCTTCCCATCGACGAAAGGACGCGCCCCATCATGCACGAGGACTTTTTCCGAATCCTTCGCAAGACAGGAAAGTCCATTCTTCACCGACTGGATGCGCGTCGCTCCGCCCGGCGCGAAGCGGACAGGGATATGATGCTCGATCCCTTTCAATATGTCAGCAAAAATCGGCTGTTCCTCGACCCTTGCGACGATGATAAGCTCTTCCAGAAAGCGGCTCTGAAAGACATGCCTTAGCGTATAAGAAATCAGCGAATGGCCCCGATGCTTCAAGAGAAGTTTATTCACCGGAGCCCCCATGCGGCTGCCCTGACCGGCAGCCACCAGTATGAGACTGTTCATAAATACATGTACTCCTAAATGGATTTGAGGGTTCATGGCTAGCCCGTGGGGGTGGCTCGCACCTTGATTGCGTGCGAAAGAGGGGCAGCGGGTTCTATAGGTTCAGAGGGTTCAGCGAGAGTGGTGCGGCGCATTTCGTCATCCTGAGCGGATAAAAACGTCGTATGTTTGGAAATGGCTTATCTGAAACATGAGAACTGAGTCGAAGGATCTAAGCGCCGCGGAGGTTTGAAACTAGCGGTTTTCTCGTATCGCAAACCCAATCCCCAGCTACTCATCCCCGCTTTCAAACTTCAAGGTTCCGACGATACAAAGGGGGCGATGCCCGAAAGTCTCTTGGATAGCAGGTTTCCCGTTTGGAAATTCCAAACATTGACCGCCAGACCGCGAATGACAAAGATTTCTCGCTTGCGCTCGAAATGACGAAACGAGAGAATCTGATATCTCTTGGTCTTCGAGTCCCCAGTCACCAGCTACCAATCACCCTATTCTTCGAGCTTCGCAAAGATCATCTTCCCGGCTGAGGTCTGAAGGACGGAGGTAATGATGACAGCGACTTCCTTACCGATGCTTTTACTGCCGTCTTCGACAACAATCATCGTGCCGTCATCAAGGTAGGCGACTCCCTGGCCTTCTTCCTTGCCATTCTTCACGAGCTGGACGAAGATCTGCTCGCCGGGAATGACGGCCGGCTTCACAGCGATGGCGAGATCATTCACATTGAGGACAGCGACGCCCTGCAGCTCCGCCACTTTATTCAGATTGTAGTCATTGGTGATGATCTTGTAGCCCTTTTCACGGGCGAGCTTAATGAGCTTGGAGTCCACCTCACTGATCTCCTCGAAATCATCGGTGATGATCTTGATGTCATCGCGGTTCTTCTTACGCATATGGTTCAGGATATCCAGTCCGCGGCGGCCGCGATTCCTCTTCAGTACGTCCGAGCTGTCTGCGATCTTCTGCAATTCTTCCAGCACAAAGACAGGCACCACGATAGGACCTTCCAAAAATCCAGTCTGGAAAATATCTGCCACACGTCCATCGATGATGATATTCGTATCCAGCAGCTTACCGATGCGCTGTTTTTCCTTTGATTTCTTTTTCTCGCTCTTTTCTTCCGCATGCAGCTTAAACCAGCCGACCATCTCCGGCTTCTTGCTGACTGCGAGATGCATCCCCAGGTACCCGAGCACGATGGACAGTACGACAGAGACATACGGCCCGATGAACGGCACTGAGCTGAAAGCAAGTCCGACCAGATTTGCAATGATGAGCCCCAGAAAGAGCCCGAGCGTCCCTGCGATGAGATCCTGCGTACTCATGGCAGACAGCGACTTCTCCATCCGCGATGTCAATGCGAAAAGACGGGAAATCAGGTAGGGCGATACAGCGCAGCCCACGACAGCTCCTAAAATACCACCCAGAAGCATCGTGGCCAGAGACATGAAGGTGATCCCCAGAATGGTCTCCGTCAGGACAGAGCTCGGGAGCAGTGCCGTCAGCACTGACTCGCCCTGCCTCGAAAGCACGACGCCAAGAACGGTAAAGAGCAGGATGAATATCAATCGTAATACTTTTTCCGGCATCTTGAATCCTCTTTGATTACACTATGTTTTTGTAGAAAACAACTTTTTCAGATAGTAAGTCCATTTTTACATTTTAAGTATCATCTTATTATAGCAAACTTTCGCTCTCATTTATACCGGAAATGAAAAATTTTGTTGATGATTGATGGTTGACAGGTAAAAGGTTCAGGGTTCAGGGTTAGCCCCTCGGGCGTGCCGTCCTTTGATTGCGTACGAAAGAGGTTCAGAGGGTTCTGTGGGTTCTACGGGTTCTACGGGTTCAAAAGGGTTGGTGCGGCGCAAAAAAACAAAAGCGCCGCGGAGTATATATGGAGCGATGCCCGAATGTAGGCGGATAGCAGGTTTCCCGTTCGAGATTTCCAAACATCGACCGCCTGACCGCAAATGACAAAGATTTCTCGCTTACGCTCGAAATGACGATACGAGAGTCTCCCAGTCTCCTAGTCACCAGTCCCTAGTCACCAGTCCCTAGTCACTCGCAGCTCCTAATCCCTAGCCACTCATCCCTAATCCCGGCTTTCAAACTTCAGGGTTAGCCCGCGGGACGCGCTGCCCCTTGAACTTTGGACCCTACTTCACCGCTTCCATCAGGTCTTTCAGATTTCTGACGAAGACGGTATGTTCCCTGACCTCGTCCAGATGATGCGCTTCATAATAGGCCAGGACTTCTTTTTTATTGCGCTCCGACAGGATGAAATGGGTAAATTTCATCTTGAGTGCTTCTTTGAGACGAAGCGTGACACGGGAAACGGGCATGATCTCTCCGGTGAGACCGATCTCTCCGAGTGCCATGAGGTTTTGCGGGACCGCGACGTCGCCTCTGACAGAGATCAGTGAGAGCGCGACAGCCAGGTCGGCGGCAGTTTCCTTCACACGGAAACCGCCCGCCACATTGAGGTACACATCTTCGGTCGAGAAAGGGATGCGTCCGCGGCGTTCCAAGACGGCAAGGAGAATGATCATGCGGTTGTAGTCATAGCCCGCCGCGATGCGGCGCGGGATGGCAAGGACCGAGTGGACGGTGAGTGCCTGGATCTCTACAAGGACAGGACGCAGTCCCTCCATGCAGGCGACGACAGCCTGACCCGGCGTCTGGCTCGTGCGGTCACGAAGCAGGTACTTCGACGGGTCTTCGATCCCTTTGAGCCCCTGCCCCTCCATGACGAAGAGCCCGGACTCTGCGGTGGAGCCGAAACGGTTCTTCACCGTCCTCAGCACACGGAACTGGTAGCTGCGGTCGCCTTCCAAGTAGAAGACCACGTCGACCATGTGCTCCAAGATGCGCGGCCCCGCGAGATTTCCTTCCTTCGTCACGTGTCCGATGATCATGACAGCGATATTCTCACTTTTCGCGAGGCGCACGAGTACGGCGGTGCAGTCGCGGATCTGTGCGGGACTTCCCATCGGGGATTCATTGGCAGAAAGATACATCGTCTGGATGGAGTCGATGACCAGCATGGATGGCTTTTCTTTTTCTGCCTCAGAGACGATGGCATCCAGATTGCCGCCGGAATAGACGAAGAGATCGTCATCAGCAGCGCCGAGTCTTTCGGCGCGCATCTTGATCTGTGCTTCGGACTCTTCCCCGCTTGCATAAAGGACGCTCCGCCCCGCCTTTGCCATGGCGTGGCAGACCTGGAGAATCAGTGTCGACTTGCCGATCCCCGGCTCTCCGCCCCAAAGGATGACGGAGCCGGGTACGACGCCGCCTCCGAGCGGACGATCGACCTCGGGCATCGAAAGCTGCATGCGTTCATGGTTTTCCAGATTCACTTCCGAGAGCTTCTGCGGCCGCTTGCCGCTGACCACCTCATGCGTCGTCCGCAGCTGCTTGGGGAGGACTTCCTCCACCGTCTCCTCGAGTGTATTCCATGAGCCGCACTGCGGGCATCGCCCCATCCATCTCACAGTCTCTGCCCCGCAGTTCGAGCAGACGAATTTGGTTCGGTTCTTGGCCATGGACGTATCTCCTTTATCATCATATCGTTCATCAGTACGCTATACAATTTCTCAAAGTTAGGAATGAGGAGTGAGAAGTGAGGAGTGGTGGTGGCGGCTTCGCCGCAATTTTATCATTCGGCGCTTCGCGCCGCACCTTCCCCGTTGAACCTTCAGACCCCAGAGAACCCGTTGAACCCCTAAAAACACAAAAAGAGTGCAACGGGAAATGTCTACTACATTCCCATTGCACTCTTATTATATCATCTGCCTAAAGGCGATGGCATCATTCCGCGTGGAAAGTCAGCTTGCCATCCTTGGCATCCATATGGAGGACTTTCTTCTTTTCGAGCCCCTCCTGCAGAATGAGCTCGGAGATCGGGTCTTCGACTTCTTTCTGGATGGTGCGGCGCAGCGGACGGGCACCGTATTCCACATCGGTACCATGATCGATGAGGAGCTTTTTCGCTTCTTCGCTGGCATCGAGCTTCACTTCGAAGTGCGCGAGCTTCTCGCCGACCTTGGCAAGCATCAGGTTCACGATAGAGGAAAGATCGGTAGCGGTGAGCGGATGGAAGACGATGATCTCATCGATACGGTTGATGAATTCCGGACGGAGCGTGTGTTTCACTTCATCCATCATCAGCTTCTTCACATCCTCGAAGGTCTCCTTCTTCTCGCCTTTGTCCTCTGCTTTGAATCCCAGTTTCTTCATCTGGTTTTTCAAGAGGGCAGAGCCAAGGTTACTGGTCATGATGATGACAGCATTCGTGAAGTCCACGGTGCGGCCCTGACCATCGGTCAGACGACCATCATCGAGTACCTGCAGAAGGATATTGAAGAAATCCGGATGCGCCTTTTCGACTTCATCGAAGAGGATGACGCTGTACGGCGTCTTTCTCACGGCGTCGGTCAGCTGGCCGCCTTCTTCATAGCCGACATATCCTGGAGGCGCACCGACGAGACGGGACACTTCGTGTTTCTCCATGTATTCCGACATATCGAAACGAATCATATTCTTCTCACTGCCAAACATGCATTCAGCGAGCGCTCTGGCCAGCTCGGTCTTGCCGACACCGGTCGAGCCAAGGAAGAGGAAGGAACCGATCGGACGTTTCGGATCCTTCATGCCGGCACGCGCACGACGGATCGCCGTGGCAACGGCATGGACAGCCTCATCCTGACCGACCACTCTTTTATGCAGCTCTTCTTCCAGATGGAGCAGACGCTCGGAGTCGCTCTTCTTCAGATTCTGCAGCGGTACCCCCGTCCATTTAGCGACGACTTCTGCCACATCTTCTTCCGTGACTTTAAGATCATCATGATCCGCACCCTTCCAGTCCTTCTTCATGAGGGCGATCTCACTCTGCATCTTCTTGGCCGCATCACGATACTCGGCGGCTTTCTCAAAATCCTGCGAAGCCACAGCCGCTTCCTTTTCTTTCAAAAGGGAGGCCAGCTTTTCTTCCTTCTCTTTCAGCGCATCCGGTGTCGAAGACGCTTCCATACGGACCTTGGCGGCGGCTTCATCGATGACATCGATGGCTTTATCAGGCTGGAAACGATCCGTGATGTAACGACCGGAAAGTTCGACAGCCGCTTTCATTGCTTCATCGGTGATCTTCGCTTTATGAAAGGCTTCGTAGCGATCACGCAGACCCTTCAGGATCTTCAGCGTATCTTCCGGTGTCGGTTCACCGACTTTGACCGGCTGGAAGCGACGTTCCAAAGCGGCATCCTTTTCGATATACTTCTTATATTCTTTCAAAGTGGTCGCGCCGATGCAGCGCAGCTCCCCGCGTGCCAGAGCCGGTTTCATGATATTGGCTGCATCCATGGAGCCTTCCGTCGAGCCTGCGCCCACCAGTGTATGCAGTTCATCGACGAAAAGGATCCAGTCTTTATGTTTCTTCACTTCATCAATGACTTTTTTCAGCCGTTCCTCAAATTCGCCTCTGTACTTGGTACCGGCGACGACGGAGGACATATTGAGAGAAATCACATGGCAGTCCTTCAGGATCTCCGGCACATCATGAGAAACGATCCGCTGTGCAAGCCCTTCTGCGATGGCTGTCTTGCCTACGCCCGGCTCACCGATGAGGACAGGGTTGTTCTTATTTCTGCGGGACAGGATCTGGATCACACGATTGATCTCCGTCTGACGCCCGATGACAGGGTCGATCTTGCCCTGTTTGGCTTTTTCATTGAGGTCGATGGCAAAATCACCCATCTCTCCCAGCTCTGCACTGCCTTCTCCATTTCCGTCTTCCGAAATATAGGTATCGAAGGCTTTCTGCAGCTTCTCCTGTGTCACGCCGAAATGCTCCAGGATCTGCATCGCAACGCCGCTGCCTTCCCGAAGAATGGCAAGCAGCAGATGCTCCGTGCCGACGAAGGAATTGCCAAGATCATTGGCTTCCTCCAGCGCCATTTCCAGCACCCGTTTCGTCCGCGGCGCTACATACAGCTCACGGCGAGAGAAGAAGCCGCTCTTCCCCTGCCCGGCGAGCAGCGGCTCCACCGCCTCTACGGTCACGCCGAGCGAATTCAGGATCTTGCCGCCGGCCGAATCTTTTTCGTGGGCAATGCCCAAAAGCAGATGCTCGGTCCCCAAATAATCACTGCCCAGCTTCGCAGCCTCTTCTCCTGCAAATTTCCAGGCATTTTTTACACCATCTGTATATCTGTCTTCCATAGAAATCCCTCCTTTGTTTTGGGGTTTATATTAAATGAGAAATTAGAAATGAAGGTGGTATTTCAGTCACTCATTTCTTTCCTTCAATCGCCTTGATCTTATCTCTGACTTCGCAGGCGCGCTCGAAGTCTTCGCGATCGACACAGCTCTTGAGCTCCCTTCGCAAGGCTTGGAGCTCCTCGCTCTCCGCCGGAGCATCCGCCTTTTCTTTGGCCTTCGGTTCATTGACGGGAATTTCATTCTTCCCTTTCTGGAACGACGGCCGGATGGACTCCTTGAAGCGGTTGTAGCCGTCTTCATTCTCCGGCAGCTTTTCCGGGCTGACTTCGATGAATTGTCCGCCGCCCTGATCTTCCAGCGTGCGAGTTCCGAAGGGGTCTTCTAAGAGATGACCCAGCATCGAGCCGCCGAAGAAATGATCCAGCGGACTGTCAAAGAATCCATGTCCCAAAAAGCTCTGCTCCTTCTGGAACACATGCTCTTTCTCTGCGCACTCACTGCAGAGATGCTCCTCTTTTCTATGTCCGTTCACCACCTGCACCATATGAACGGTGGCAGGATGTGCATGACAGCATTCACAAAGCATATTTATTCTCCTTTCAGCGCCCACTCGATGCGATGGATCATCGTCCGTCCGGCTTCCTTTCGGTGTCCTTCCGGACAATACTCCAGCATCGTGTGCGTCATCGCATACATCAGCCGATACTCACGCTCGGAAATGATGTCGTAATTCAAAAGCATCTGGAAATATCCCCGAAGACCATTTTCTATCTCCTCCTGAGATACCGGTTTGTCTTTTGCTTGATGATTTGACTTTTCATTCTGGTACTGGCTCGCTGCCTCCTTCAGCCGATGGTAGTAGTCCGGCACCTCCTCACGCTCGACAGGACGCAGGGATATCTTGATATATCCACCGCTCCCCCGCCGTGACTCGACGATGAATCGATCATTGGCGGAAAATCTCGTATTGATCACATACGTCACCTGTGAAGGCGCACACGCGAGCCGGTCGGCCACCTCCTTGCGCTTTAGCAGCAGCTGGTCTGTATTTTGCTTATCCATCAGATCCAGAATGAAATTTTCTATTTTATCAGATAGCATCGTGCTATTCATATCACTCACCACTTTCCACTTGACCTCTTACCTTATTTCTGTAATCTATTATACATCAAATAGTCAAATAGTCAATAGCCTTTTTGATTTATTCTTTTTTCCCCCTTTTTGATGGCTGAATCATCCCTCATGTCAGGCCACCCAAAAAGGCGATGTGAAATAACGATCATCTCATTTTCACG
>UMLJ01032337.1_pt1 | contig 41801 bp, 34 predicted proteins | sample 1966521 | NCBI WGS metagenome assembly UMLJ01 (sample SAMEA4836199, study PRJEB28245) | human gut metagenome | biome: gut microbiome; material: fecal sample | place: Denmark | collected 2008
TTTCAATGGTGTCTTTCACCGCTTGTTCATCTGATGATGACGACGACACTTCGGTTTCTGGTGATATTAAGACCAACATCGTTGGTACATGGGAACTTACGCATATTAAGGGGTGGTATTGGGCTGATGATGAGGATGAAAGCGATATCATTGTAGATAAAAGTCCAGAAAGTGGTGATAAATTTAGATTTTCTCTCAATGCTAATGGTGGTTGCATTTGGTATGATTATGATGCAGGGACTTGGAAATCTTATTCAGGAATTACAAAATATGAATTGAATGCCAACATTTTGATTATTAAGGATTACTATTATTCTGGGGATGAAACCGATTGGAAAACTTGCAAGCGCTTTAAGATTACTTCTATCAAAGATAATACGATGATTTGTACTGTTTACCTTATGGATGAGGGAGATACCGAACTTACATTTACGAAAAGATAAATATTAAAATAAACTAAGGATAGAGAAAAGCAGTATGTTGCGTGTTTTTCATACTGCTTTTCAGCTTACTTTTTGATTCTGTTGTTCTGGCGCAGAGAGTTGATCTGTGCCAACTTCTGCTCCCGCGAGTAAGGATGCAATAACATGGATTGGGCCTCCTTCAATGCACCCATGCTGTTCTGACGGTGAAAATCGTTTATATACGATCTCTCCAATACTGAATCTTTCTGCATATTCTTCTAATTTAGTTAGACCTTCAGATGTAAATCCATCATTGATAATACCATTAATGGAATTCCAAAAATCCTCATTTGTCATATTCTCATTGTTTTTATGGCACAAAGATAAAAGTTTTATGCGATTTATCCAAATTTTTAGCTAAAAAATAATTTATTCGCCATAAATATACAAGATAACAGCATCCATTACGTCATCGATTGTGCTACAATCCCACAACTTTCCCTTCAAACTGCTGATACACAGCCCTCATATCATCAGGTAGATAGTTTATCACTTTCTCCTTGATTTCTTCTGGGATGCCGAAACGAGCCTCAGCTATGGAGCCAACAATCGCTCCTATCGTATCGCTATCGCCACCGTGAGAGATAGCCAAGCGGATGGCATCCACAAAAGATGACGCATGAGATATAATATGGAATGAGAGAGGAACGACTTCCATACAGGTCTCATCGAATAGCCCAACTGGATAATCTCTTGTGTCGAAATCTGGATAAGAATCATTGGCTAAATCTATAAAGCCCTGCAAATCACCTTTACCGCCATTTGCTCCACTCTTTCTGAAATGCCAAATGGCATGGGCTACAGCCATCGCTCCCTTGATACCTTCGGGATGGTTGTGAGTTGGAGCTGCAGTCTCAGCAGCCTCTTCTATTACCTTCTCCAAGTCATCGAAGAGCCAAGCAACTGGAGAAACTCGCATCGCCGAACCATTTCCAAAGCTGCCATAAGGCTGCGGATTATCAGAATGAATCCACATCGAGAATCGTCCGCCATAGCTTCCCTTTGGCGAAGGATAGCGACGACACCACTCCAGCAGACTATCCTTATATGTCTTGCCTTTCAGAATTGCATCCGCCACAGCCACTGTACAGATGCTATCGTCCGTAAAGTCGCTGCCCTCGGCAAACATCTCGAAATCATAATCTAACGTATTGTTGAACTCATACTTCGAGCCCACAATATCACCTATAATTGCTCCTAACATATCAAATTGTATAAAGCTACTGCTATTGGATTCTTCAAAGAAGATTCACTTTTCGTTTTTAACTCTTCACTTAACAAATCACCTCCCAGAAACATTCAGGCAGGCTGATGTTCTTCACCTTCTTGGCTCTCTCAAACAGTGGGGCGATATCCTCAGGCTCGAAACCAGCGATGCCACAGCCTATTGGGGTTACGAGGAATTGCTGATCGGGATATTGCTGGGCATAGGCGACGAAATCATTGACGTATGGACGGATGGTTTCCACGCCGCCTTGCATCGTTGGGATGGCGTAGCTCTGACCTTGAATACCTACCCCATTACCCAATACCGCACCGAAACGGAGGCGAGCTACTCTTGCAGCTCCTCCGCCATGCATGCCAGCCAGATTGCTGCCAAATACAAATATCTCGTTGTCTTTCAGAGTGTCTATCCACTCTGGAGTGATTCTGTTCTTCTTCATTTCTTCCATATTAATCTTCATATCTATATTATTCATTGCTTGATGATTATACATTCCATCGTCGCCTGCAAACAACGCAGCTGAACCTGGGGCAGATGACGCAGCAGAACTAGGAGATGATGTTGGAGCTGGACATGGGGCACACTCGCAGCAAATATCAGACATCATGCCCTTACTATAAACTCTGCCCTCGTAATCCGAAGCCACGAAATATCGCTTGAAATAAGGAATGATGACCTCGTGCATCATCTTGTTGGTACGCTGGGTAACGGCGGAGGCACTCATACCTAGCTGTGCGCCAACTTCCTTACCCTTGAAACCATCAATATAGAGCATCTGGAGGATAATCGAGTTTCTGCTGTCTCTGCCATAATATCTTAGGCAGATGTCTTGTATCATCTGGCGGAACTCATGATAAAACTCGCTATCCATGATATCCAGCTGCTTCTTAGCCGATGCTTGTCGCTCCTCGAAACTCTCGAAGAGATGCTCCTTCTTCACGCCCTTCAACTTGTCGAGCAACAAGAAACGGAAGCCATTCACCATCCAAGTCTTTAGCGTCATAGTAGGCTTGCGATCCTCTAAAGGCTTAAACTGGTGATTGCCAAGATAGAGATAATACTCATGAGCCAAGGACATGAAGTCCATGCCGGGCTTATGGCGCAGGTCGTATCGCTGATCATAAATACAATATGCCACTCGGCAGTAGCCATAGAAGTATTCTTTCACTATCTTACCGTCACTATTCTTGAATCCCTCCAAGATGTCATCATCAGAGAGTTGCGACATATCATTTACTGTTGTCATTCTCATTTCTTTTTAAGTTTTTGTTTTTAACCATCTGCCTGAAATCTCACGTTCTATCTCCTTAAAAGAAATAAAAGTAGAAAAATGAAGCAAAGCCATGACATTTTACTTTAAGATAATGCAAAGGTAACACAGTTTTCTGGAAAAAGAGAATAAATTTGTTTAAAACCTATTGCTGTTTCAAAGAAAAGCAGTACTTTTGCATAAAGATATAAAAACAAGAGATTATGAAACTGAAAGCATATCATTCCTTCATCATCTTCGCCGTGCTTGTGATGTCTGCGATTTTCTCCAGTGTGAGCAGTTATCGCAAGGCGCAATATGCCATTGTCAAGGATATGAATCAAGCTTTGGCACAAACCATCGAGGAGCGACAAGACCAATGGATTACCCCCGATACCATTCAGAGTTACCGCTCCCACCTCAGCATCGACATGCTCAAAAGCACAAGCATCCTCTGCTATGCCATAGGAAAGCCGGCAGAACTATGCAGCAAGGAAATGCAACTGGATAAACATACCATACAAGGCTATGCCAACTGCTCTATGGCTGATATTTTCGGAATGAGCAACCAGCGCACATCATTCATACTGATGCTGATGGCAATGATATGGGCAGCATGGGCTATGCTATATCATCGCAAAGATTATCAGAACGAAGAGTACAATCCTCTCTCTTTCGGAAGCCTCTCCTATTCATCTGAAGACGATAGCTTCTACAATGCAGATACGCAGCAAGCCATCCACTTCACTCCGATGCAACATCAACTGATGCAGATGTTCTTCGAAAAACATCAGTTGACTAAGCAAGAGATATGTGATGCGCTTTGGCCTAAAAAGCCAGATGCCAGCGAAACACTCTACACTTTGATTCGCCGCATCAAGCCTATCATTGAGAGCAATAGTAATCTCATGATAGAATCTGAAAGAGGAAAGGCTTATCGTCTGACTCAAAGATAAGACTTACATAACTATCACATTTTCAACTACTATTTCCATCTATCAGATGGATTCCGATGATATTGTCAGCCAAATGTCAGCTAGATATTTTGCCGATTCAACACCTTTTTTTCTATCTTTGCATACAAAATAATCACAGCATAGTCTTCATACGGCTATGCTTTGACCAAGAAGATTAATGCTAAAAGATATGAAGAAGTTTTTTATATTTGCTGCCCTACTGATTATTGTGTGCAATATTTATTATCATCTTACCTACAAGGGAGACATCCGCACACCCTATTATGAGTTTAAGACTCGTATCGGAACGGCTCCCTTGAAAACTTATCGTGACACCAACTTCGGCTACACCATTTCATATCCTTGCATGTTCCAGCAGGAAGACAAGCAAGGAGATGAATACTTGGGACATGCTCGCTTTGTTTATTCCGATGACGAAAACATCATTTTGGAATGTTACGTCACCAAGAATCTCTGTTTCAATCTTCAATCTTGCGCCGATTCGCTCGCCCAAAAGCTACACTCTACTCCTACGATGCTGACCAAAAAGCAAGACTCCGCCTTCCTCCTCTCAGGCCCCGTATATGAAAACGATGTCCGAGTGGATGGATACAGCCACCATGACAAGTTCATCAAGAGCGGCAAAATACTCTTTGTCTATTCCCTCACCTATCCCGATTCCTACAAGCCCGCCATGCCTCGCCTCTTCCACTTGATAGAGAATTGGAAAGTATTGGGGGCTAATTAAATCCTTTTAAGAAACAAGCTGATTCTTCATTTTATGTCAACAAATTACTCAATTCTTGCTGCGCTATTAAACAATAGTGCGACACAAGATTTCGGTAAAATGACATATTTTCAAGAACAAGATTTTGGTAAAACGGCATAAATCGCACAAATAAATTTTGGTAAAACGACATATTTTCAAGAAAAAGATTTTGGTAAAACAAAATTATTATGTATATTTGCGCCCATAAAACACTGAAAATATGGAGAATAGAGTATTTAAAAGAAAAATATACAACCAAATGGTTGAATGGAAGAGAAATTCCAAGGGTAGCACAGCTCTCCTTGTAGAGGGTGCTCGCCGTATAGGAAAATCAACTATCGTTGAGGAATTTGCAAAAAATGAATACCAATCATATATTCTGATAGACTTCAATGAGGCATCTAAAGAAGTAAAAGCTCTATTTGATGATCTCATGAACATGGATTTCATTTTTCTCTTTCTTCAGAATGCCTACAACACGGCTTTGCATGAACGCAAATCCGTTATCATCTTCGATGAAGTGCAACAGTGTCCAAAAGCTCGCCAAGCCATCAAATATCTGGTAAAAGATGGACGATACGACTACATTGAGACAGGTTCACTTATTAGCATACATAAGAGCACAAAAGATATTAGTATCCCAAGCGAAGAGCATCGCATCGAAATGTTTCCAATGGACTATGAGGAGTTCCGATGGGCAATGGGAGACAATGCGAGCATCCCTCTGCTACGACAAGTTTTCGACAAGAAGATGTCATTAGGCGAAGGAGTAAATCGATTAAAAATGCGAGAACTCCGCCTATATATGTTGGTTGGCGGAATGCCCCAAGCTGTCAATGCCTATATCAACACCAACAATCTACAGCAAGTTGATACAATCAAACGACAGATATTGCAGCTTTATGCGGATGACTTCAGAAAGATAGACCCATCAGGCAAGATTTCTAAACTGTTTATGTCTATTCCTGCCCAACTGAGCAAGAATCAGCTTCGCTACCAGCCTTCTTCAGCAGTAGGCAGATTGTCTGCAGAAAAAATAGACGAACTGATACTCAACTTGGAAGATAGTAAAACCATCAATATCGCATACCACACAGATGATCCAAATGTTGGAATGCCATTAACAACCAATATCAATAAATACAAATTGTACGTCGGTGACACAGGGCTATTTGTGACCTTGGCGTTCTGGGACAAGGATTACACAGAGAACATCATCTACCAGAAGCTTTTGGGCGATAAGTTGTCCACAAACATGGGATATGTATTTGAGAACTTGGTAGCCCAAATGCTAAGAGCATCTGGCAATCGCCTCTTTTACTATACTTTCCCAAAGGATGCCACCCACTCTTACGAGATAGACTTTTTATTGTCTAGGGGCAATAAGCTATGCCCTATAGAGGTAAAGTCATCTGGGTATAAGACTCATGCTTCCCTAGATGCTTTCTGCCAAAAATTCTCAGATAGAGCCATCCACCCATATCTGATTTATACGAAAGACTTACAGAAAGACGGCCAAACACTTTTGCTACCAATCTACATGACACCTTTTCTATAATATCAGGGCAGCCATAAGGGTATCTTGCACGACCAACTTTCTTTCCAACTCTACGTATCAGACTTGTTTAGCACCAATGACGACGCAAGTATAAGGGAACTGGTGCTGGACAGGGACAGAAGAACAGAATGTAGAAAAGACCATTGGCAAGGGACAAGTTTAATTTTCTTGAAAATATCATACACTTCCGGATGATTTCCGAAGAAAAGGTGTACTTTTGCATTCGCATTACTGATTAAATTCATTCGATTATGGAAAAAGAAGCAAGAGATTCTTTCGAGAATCCTGAGAAAAGAGTTAGTAAACTGCCCTCAGAGTGCACCACCATCATTGTGGGGGAAGAGCAGAGTGCAGATGGTGCCAAGTACCTTTGCCGCTCCAGCGACTTCGATGCACTGATGGCTATCAACATCGAGGTGCATGAGGACACGAAGTTTGGACCAGAGGAATTTGTTGCCAAGGACAGCAAGTTCCGTTGCCCATTGCCAAAGGAGGCCTTGGGATATACGGGGCTGCCAGATTATCAGTTCCCTGGCGAATGGGGAAGCGCTGGATTCAATACAGCCGGTGTGGGGATGAGTTCCACCGAGACCATCTTCTCTTCTGAGAAAGCCCTCGCCTTCGACCCATACGTAGAGAACGGACTTGCTGAGAATTGCACCTACAACATCGTGTTGCCTTACGTTCGTTCGGCTCGTGAAGGTGCAGCCAGACTAGGCAAACTCATCGAACAATATGGTTCGGCAGAGGGATTCGGCATCGGATTCATCGACGACAAGGAGATATGGTATTTGGAGAATGCCTGCGGACATAAATGGTTGGCTTGCCGTATGCCAAAGGACCAGTATTTCGTAACGGGCAACCAGAGCCGTTTCCGTGACTACGACCCAGAGGACCAGGAGAACTTCATGGCTGCTCCCGACTTGATAGAGTTTGCCGAGAAGAATGGTCTTTACGACCCAAACAATGCCGAGGCAGAGAAAGACAAGCATGGCAAGGCGAAGTTTGATTTCCACGAGGCATACTCTCGTGATGAGAAACTCGATACCACTTACAATTATCCACGAGTATGGGGATTGCAACAGATGTTCTCGCCAGCCATCCAAAACGACGTGACCAAGAACACCTTCCCTGTATTCGCCAAGGCAGCGCATCAGATTTCGCTCACCGACCTCCGCACCGCCTTCCGCTTCCATTACGACAATACCGACCACGACCCATATCTGCATGAAAATGGCAAGGAGCCTTATCGCCCAGTTTCCATCTTCCGCACCACGCAGACCCACATCATCCAGGTAAGAGAGGGATTGCCTCATGCCATCGGACACATCACTTACGTGGCAATGGGCATGGGCGACCTCAGCGTCTTCCTCCCACTCTATCAAGGTGCCAAGACCTTCCCTGAACTTTACACCCATGTGGCAAATGGCAGATGCAAGGACGACAGTGCCTACTGGCGTTTCCGCAAGGTGATGACGCTCGGCATGACCGACTACAACGCCTTCGCCCCTATCATCAAGGATGCTTACGCCAAGTTGGAGGCTGAGAACGACCAGCGCCAGAAGGAGATGGAAGCAGAGTATCTGAAGCTTTACAAGGAGAGTCCGATGAAGGCACAAGACCTCTTGCAGCAGTTCTCCGACGACATTCTCAACCATGCCATCGAGGTGGCAGACGGACTGGTAGAAGAACTTTTCACCCGCCTCACTGCCAAGATTCAGAAGGAATATCTCTTCCACGGCGCATAATTGGCACACAACTCCTTGACCTACATCAATGCCTGTCATAGCGTTGCTTGACTTGTATCAAAAAATAGCTTTCTTTCATCATTTTGTCACGACTTTGTGACAGAGATTCAAAAAATAGGCATTACCTTTGCAGTCGAAAAAGGTAAGATTGTAATAAGGATAATGTTTAACCGGAGTCCTCAAATGGAGGCTCCACAAAAGAAAGAAAGGAAACAAATTATGATGTTAACAGTTATGATTTTCGCAGTAGTAGCAGTTATGCTCGCAGAAGCTGTGAATGTAAACAACAAGATTGAGATGGGTAAGTAATCCCACTCAGAATGGTAAAAAGATCTGGGCGTCAGCCCATAGTATTAATGTATTAAAAAAGAAAGGATAACGATTATGAAAACAATGTTCAAAAACGCAAAGAAGGCTATAAAGGCCTTGGTTGCCAACTATATGAACGCCATGGAGATGTATGGCGAGGCTTTGAACAGAAGTCGTGGTTGCGGTTGCTACGCATAAGCAAGTAATTACGTTTACAATAATAAAAAGCGTGTAGGTCTAGATGGCTTGCACGCTTTTTTATATTTCTCCCCCAGGACATCATCTACTATACCGCCCTATCCCCTTCTGCCATAGTCAACTCATCCAAGAGTCCTTGGCAAGCATCCTCCAAAAGAGTGATAACTAACTCAAAGTCACTATAGTCGCCATAATATGGGTCAGGAACCGTGGTGTATTCACGATGTGAGGTCAAGAAGTCTGCCATACGCACTACCTTGTCTTTATCCGCCTGTGAGGAAGCCATGGAGGTAATGGCACGATAGTTTTCGTTGTCCATCACCACGATGGTATCGAATCTCTTGAAGTCGGAACGTTGGAACTGTCTAGCATGACTATCAAAACGATATCCATGCTCTGCCCCACACTTTCTCATACGGCTATCGGGCAACTGTCCCACGTGCCAGTTTCCGATTCCAGCCGAATCGATTTCAAACTCATCGCTCAATCCAGCCTTCTCCACGAGCGACTTCATGATGCCTTCGGCTGCCGGAGAGCGACAGATATTGCCGAGGCAAATAAATAATACTGTATGTTTACCTTGTTTCATCATTTTCTCTATTTTACCAGATTATTACCGCCGTTAATTGGTTTGCAAAATTAAGAAATATTCCTTTAATTACAAAACTTTAGGTAAGAAAAGTGACAAAACAAAGAAAAGCATGGACAGCCATCACGGCTACCCATGCCCTATTCAAATATGATCTATTCTTAAAAAAGCTAACCTAGTTGCAAGATACAGCTTTTATATAATATATAGATATACCTTGCAACCGATTTTTCTACTTCAATTTCTTGTAACCATAAACGGCACGATTGCCTAACTGCTCCTCGATACGGATAAGCTGGTTGTACTTCGCCATACGATCGGTACGACTCATACTACCCGTCTTGATCTGACCAGAATTGGTAGCCACGGCAATATCTGCGATAGTAGTGTCCTCTGTCTCGCCAGAACGGTGAGAAGTAACGGTGGTATAACCATGACGATGTGCCATCTCGATAGCATCCAAGGTTTCGGTGAGCGAACCTATCTGATTGACCTTGATCAGGATAGAGTTGGCAGCACCCATCTTGATACCCTTCTCCAAGAACTTGACATTGGTAACGAAGAGGTCGTCACCCACCAACTGGCAACGGTCACCGATGGCAGCGGTCAACTTCACCCAGTTGTCCCAGTCGTTCTCATCCAAACCATCCTCGATAGAATCGATAGGATACTTGGTTATCAATTCTTCCAAGAACTTGATTTGCTCCTCGGCAGTGAGTTTCTTACCATTAGGATCCTTCTTCTTGCCATCCTTCAACTGGCGATAATCATAGTACCACTCACCACTCTCCTGTACGGCAAACTCGCTCGCAGCACAGTCCATGGCAATCTTCACGTCCTTGCCTGGCTCATAACCAGCGTTCTTGATAGCCTGGCAGATGCTCTCCAAGGCATCCTCTATACCATTGAGCGCAGGAGCGAAACCGCCCTCATCACCTACAGCAGTAGAAAGCCCACGGCTCTTCAAGAGTTTAGCCAAAGCGTGGAACACCTCAGCACCCATGCGGATAGCCTCTTTCTCAGAAGGAGCACCCACAGGACGAATCATAAACTCTTGGAATGCGATAGGAGCATCAGAGTGAGCGCCACCATTGATGATGTTCATCATAGGAACAGGCAATGTATAGGTGTTGCAACCACCAATATAACGATAGAGAGGTATCTGGAGATACTCTGCCGCAGCATGAGCCACAGCCAAGGAAACACCGAGGATGGCATTGGCACCGAGGTTAGACTTAGTCTTGGTGCCATCGAGTTCCAACATCTTGTAGTCGATGTCACGCTGCTCCAACGCAGACATACCGATGATGGCAGGAGCTATCACCTTGTTGACGTTCTCCACAGCCTTGAGCACACCCTTGCCAAGATAGCGATTCTTGTCGCCATCACGGAGTTCGAGGGCCTCGTTCTCACCAGTTGAAGCACCAGAAGGAACAGAAGCACGGCCTACGACGCCCGACTCCAATGTGATTTCAACCTCTACTGTTGGATTGCCACGTGAATCCAAGATTTCTCTTGCATGTACTTTTTCGATAATCATAATCTTAATACTTTAAATTGTTACATTTATTCTTACAGAGCTTGCCCTGAAACGAACAAGCCCTCTACCTTTCGGCTGCAAAGTTACAGATTTTATTGTAATTATCCAAATGAAACGTATCGCCAATAATCGGTATTTTAGCGAAGTGTCCAAATACCGACTTTTAAGTATTAAAGCGTGCGATTCTTTCCGTCCGACCATTTTCTCTTCCTTTTTCCTTTGCTATTTCAAATAATAATCGTATTTTTGCAGAGATTTAAAGCATTAGCATAATAGAATGCACCTCAAAAGGTTGTAATAAAAAAACAACCAAAATGGTTGATTTTTCACATATTTAATATAAATAATGAAGATAAAAAACATAATTTTTGGAGCCTTGGTTGTGCTCCTAGTCGTAGCTTGCCAAGGTAGCAAGACGGCAAGTGGCGAGGGCGGCGATACCCTCCAGATGAAATACGCAGAGTTGCTCACCATCGTGAAGCATAACGATGGTGCCTATACGGAGGCTATCATCGAAAACCCTTGGAAAAAGGGAACGACATTGCACAAGTACATCCTCGTACCTAAAGGCAAGGAGGGCGACGAGACCGTGGCAAGGCTCAAGGATGACATCCGAGAGAATGCGACTTTGCAAATGGGTAGCCACTGCGACATCGTGCGCACTCCTTTGGAGAGCAACGTGGTGTTCACGGCTCCTCACTGCCAATTGATGTATGAACTGGGATGCAAGAATGCCATCACTGGCGTTTGCGACAAAGATTACATCAATATTCCTGACATCAAGGAGAGGGTGAAGCTATCAGATGGCAAGGCTTCTACTTCTGATACGGATAAAGTCATCATCGATTGCGGCTCAAGTATGCAACCCGACATAGAACGAATCATCGCCTTGAAGCCAGAAGGATTGTTCATCTCTCCTTTCGAGAACAGTGGCGGATATGGCAAGCTCGACAAACTCCACATCCCTATCATCGAGACTGCAGACTATATGGAAACCTCTCCTCTCGGCAGAGCGGAATGGATGAAATTCTATGGATTATTGTTTAAGAGTGAAGAACGAAGCGACTCTCTCTTCTCTTCAATAGAAAAGGAGTACTTGGCTCTGAAGGCTGAGGCTGCGAAGTTGCCACAAGGTCTCTCCATTCTTACCGAACGAAAGATGGGGAGCGTATGGTATGTACCTGGCGGCAAGAGTACGATGGGAATCCTCTTGAAGGATGCCAACGCCAAGTACATCTTTGCTGATGACACTCACAGTGGAAGCCTTGCCTATGGTCCAGAACGCATTCTCAGCAAAGGAACTCAAGTGGATGTGTGGGCATTCAAATATTTCGGCGGCAAGGCTTTAAGCAAATCAGACTTACTCGCTGAATATGAAGGATATAAGGCTTTGAAGACTTTCAATCAGAACAGCATTTATCAGGTAGATACTAGCACACAACCTTATTTCGAGTTGACCAGTTTCCATCCTGAGATTTTGCTCCGAGAGTTCATCATCTTGGCGCATCCCAAGGCTACACAATTCGGAAAACTCCGATTCTACCAACATTTGTTTTAGGCACGGATTTTTATCAATCTTGACTCAAGCAACTCAGCTATTATGAATAAGGCAACGATATATACTTTGGCGCTCCTTGTGGCGATAGCGTTTCTCTTCTTCGCCAACTTGGCATGGGGAAGCGTTAACATTCCGTTCAAGGAGGTGTTAGATATTCTTACATCTTCGGGAGCAGAAGAGCCCCATGCGTTGATGGGAACAGACGAGAGCTTGGGCTCTGCCAACCGATATATCATCCTAGAGTCTCGCCTGCCACAAGCCATCACTGCCCTACTCTCTGGCGCAGCCCTTGCCACAAGCGGTTTGCTCTTGCAGACTGCCTTTCGCAACCCCTTGGCTGGCCCTGATGTCTTCGGTATCAGCAGTGGCGCGGGACTCGCCGTAGCCATCGTGATGCTTTCCCTTGGTGGCAACATCACGATGGGCGACTATACCATAGGTGGTTTCCTCGCCATCCTTATCTCAGCCTTTGCTGGAGCCATGGTGGTGATGGGCATCATCACACTCTTCTCCACGATGGTACGCAACCAGGTGGTACTCCTCATCATCGGAATCATGGTGGGATACCTCGCCAGCAGTGCCATCTCGCTCTTGAATTTCTTCAGTACGGCAGAGGGCGTGAAGTCGTATATGGTATGGGGAATGGGAAGTTTTGGCAATGTGTCGATGAACGAGGTGGGATATTTCACCCTCATCGCCATCATCGGCTTGTTCGCCTCGTTGCTTCTCATCAAGCCGCTGAATGCCATGCTCTTGGGCGAACAATATGCGGAGAACTTAGGTTTCAACGTCCATCGTCTGCGCATCGCCTTGCTAATCATCACAGGATTGCTCACGGCAGTTGTCACCGCCTTCTGCGGTCCCATCGCCTTCATCGGACTAGCCACTCCTCACATCGTCCGTCTCTTGATTGGCACCGACAACCACCGTCAAGTACTCCCACTCACAATGCTGATGGGTTCCACCATCGCCCTACTCTGCAATGCTCTCTGCACATTGCCTGCAGATGGCGGTTTGATTCCCCTCAATGCCGTCACCCCCCTCTTCGGTGCTCCCGTCATCATCTATGTCTTATTGAAGAAGCGATAATTACAGTACTTTTTGCGTTAAATATTCTTTTTCTTGCTTGATATTCAGAATAATTGGCTATTTTTGCAATATCAATTCAAAAAGAAGCATTTATGGCATTGAAATTATATCCAGTAGGCATCCAGACGTTTGAGGAGATCAGAAAGCGTGACCTCCTCTATGTTGATAAGACGGAATACATCTACCGAATGACACATTCTGGTGGAAAATATTTCTTCTTAGGACGACCACGCCGCTTTGGCAAGTCGCTTTTGGTATCAACTCTTGAAAGCTATTTCTCAGGAAAGAAGGAGTTGTTTGAGGGGCTTGCCATCGAAAAGTTGGAGCAGGAATGGACGGAATATCCTGTTCTGCATTTCAGCATGGCAGGTGGCAAGCACATGGAGAAAGAGCAACTGCAAAGATACCTTCTTTATATTCTGAAGAAAAATGAAGAACGTTTTGGAATAGAGGATGATGCAATCGATCCCAACATCCGATTTTCTAACCTTATAGAAACTGCTTATCGCAAGACTGGCAAACAGGTCGTTGTGCTCATCGACGAGTATGATGCCCCTATGCTTGATGTGGTACACGAAGAGGAATCGCTAGATGTTCTTCGCAATATCATGCGCAACTTCTATAGCCCGTTAAAAGATTCCGAGCCAATGCTCCGCTTTGTCTTCTTGACTGGTATCACTAAGTTCTCGCAAGTAAGCATTTTCAGTGAATTGAACAACATCAAGAATATTTCGATGGATGACGAATATGCTGGCATCTGTGGAATCACCAAGGAAGAATTGCTCACTCAGATGTCGGAGGACATTGACGCATTGGCTGAGGGACAAGGATTGTCTAGGGAAGAAACGATTGCTAAACTTAAGGAAAACTATGATGGTTATCATTTTTCGCCATCATCTCCCGATGTCTTCAATCCATTCAGTTTGCTGAATTGTTTTGAAGACAAGAATTTCGGTGCATACTGGTTTGCATCAGGCACACCAACTTATCTCATCAATATGCTTCGCAAGTTCTCTGTCTTGCCTACCAAGTTAGGAAAGACGCTGGCACGCTCTTCCGCTTTCGATGCACCTACGGAGAACCTAAAGACGATCACCCCATTGCTCTACCAGAGCGGTTACATCACCATCAAGGGCTATGACAAGATGAGTCAACTCTTTACGCTCGACTTACCCAACAAGGAAATCAAGGTGGGCTTGTTTGAGAGTCTTCTGCCTAATTATCTAGAGGGAATGTATGCCGAGGAGGGAGATGTCGCCATTGCCCAAATGTCGGTGTTGATACGTCAGGGCGACATGGATGGAGCCTTGCGTTTGCTACAGGAGTTTTTGGGTACGGTGCCTTATTGCAACAATACCAATTACGAGGGACATTACCAACAAGAACTTTTCATCATCTTCACCCTCTTGACCCACTTTGTGGTAGATGTCGAGGTACATACCCCGAATGGCAGAGTAGATGTTGTGATGGAAACGGAAGACACACTCTACCTTATCGAGTTGAAGCTCAACCAGAGTGCCCAGGCAGCTATACAGCAAATCAACTTGAAGCAATACGACCAGCGTTTCGCCAGATGTGGCAAGCCCATCGTAAAGGTTGGCGTCAACTTCGATGCTAAGAAAGGCAATATTGAGGATTGGGTAATAGAATAATTATTAAATAGCTATACTCACAAAACGGATGCAAGACCTTAGCAATCTTGCATCCGTTTTTATTGTTTAGCTATTGCTGTTATCGTTCACCTCACCGATTTAGGTCGTGAAGTTCATATTGCCTTTATGTAATCACAGAGTTTTTTGCGTACAATTTCTATATCAGAATCATGATTTCTTTTTAGACGCTTTGTTGTACCAAAATCATCATAGTGAATAGATACAAGATTTATGCCATGCCGTGGTAATTCTATTCTACGACGCTCATCATACAAACGACGCTGAACTCCTCTAGAAACACCACTTATCGTTTTCTTATTATCGAAAAAAGGAGTAGAAATTGTATGCTGACTTTCACAGTACTCAATCACGAGATTTAATTCTTTATAGTAAGCATCAACTGGTAGTTTTCTACCACTATCGCCAACAAGAAAATCAAAATGGTGTTGCTGAGATGCGGTCAGACCAAGTACCTCATTACAAAGCCCAATTACATAATACTCGTCAGAATTAGCACGTCCATTTTTTGTTTTTTTTGTCATTGCACAACTTGTCTGCTTTGTTATTTCAGAGCTACCCGATAACAGTGTATCATCTCCATTTACATAATTTATATCGCTAAAGAACCAATTGGTATTTGTTGATTTCTTCACCCCATAAGCATATGGTATTTCTGAAATTCTATTCTTTTCGCTAAGATCTCTAAGAAGTTTTCTAATAGGCAAACCATCGCGATGATTCTTATTAAAAATTCCTTTTGAGACAAAAAGATCCATAAGTTCTTTTGCTAGAATACTTCTAGGATTTGAGCTATCAGAAAAATACCCCTTCAATACTCTATTAATTCTTTGTATGCGTTCTTCCTTGTTCATATCTCTAATGTTTTTAGGATGAAAAATAGTAATTTTCAAATAACACTACTTCTAATACGTGACTTTAACCTTCCGCAAAGCCGTTTTATATGATATATAACGCGCATATACTTTATTTCTTATATAATACACACATATTTTTTTCAAATGGCTTTTTTGTGAAACCTACCTTTTTACGATTTGAGCGTTATTTTTGTTTGCTTAAACACGAGATTTACGAAAAACACTGTAAATTTGCCGCATCTTTTTATCAATCAGTATATATTTAAATCTTTATCTCATGAAAAAGAAGAAATTATTCTCTATCCTCAAAACCTCGGATACTTTATCCAAAGTTTTATTGTCTATCCTATTGGTCTTTGCCTTCGATGCCATGGCGCAGAAGGCTGCAACCTTTCCCACCTTTCCGTACCTATCAGAACACACGCAGTATATGACGGTTTCGGACACTTATACCAAATGTGTCTATAATGTAAGCGAAGGAATGTTTTGCGTAAAGGATAATGGGAAGATTGGTACTTGGTCTATCGACGGTGACTTGAAACACGCCCCTAAATGGAAGGAATTTGGTCTTTCCTATAATAATCCTATGCATTTCGACCATGGCGCTCTTCTAGTTCTATCTGCAGAAAGAAATGCACAAGGCAAAGAGTATTATGCGATTCTCTATAAGGATTGTAGAATTAAAAATCTGAATCCGACCTGGGAACCCAAGACACCGTTTGTGGATGGACTGGCTATCGTACAAAAGAAAGAAGGCTATAGCATCAAGGAAACCTTCTTTATGGACGTGAATGGAGAAAGACTTCCATCGCCTGCTGGTCTGACTGCCACCTATGGTCGTGACATCAGACCTATGAGATGTGGTCTAAGAGCATTTAAGAGCAACAAGAAATGGGGCTTCGTTGATGAGAACCTAAAAGTTGTAATCGATCCTAAATGGGATGAAGCCAGAAACTTCAGCGAGGACTATGCTTGGGTCTTTGAGAAAGACAAGGACTCCTTCTTTAATCAATACAAAGCTAGTTTGATTGATGCCAAGGGGAATGTTGTCTGCGAGATTCCTAGCATTGCTATCAATAGCAACATCCTCACAAGCAATGCCTTGGGTGATGTACATGATGGAAGATATTACGTCAGCGAGAAAGACGATGAAGTCACTTATTACAAGTTGCCTAACACTAAAATCGGTTCTGCCGAGAGGGCTTCCTCTTTCCATAACGGGGTTGCATTGATTGGCACGCAACAAGACACCCATGGATATGTAATTGCAGTAGATAAGGATTTCAAGTATCTGGCGACCTACCCCACCTACTCATCAGATAATCAACACTATATCAGTCATTCAGATTTAAATGCTTCAAATCTTTTCGAATCGTCAGATTTTGCCTCCATTGAAACAGGAAGCAAAGTCATTGACTATCAAGGGCGCTTGATTATAGAGGCCTACGACAAGGAGTTTGGCGACAATCGAGTTACTGGTTTCGGCGAGTTTGGCAAAGATGGTTATGCCGTGATGGACAACATAACAATCAACACGAAACACTGCTTGGCTTTGGTGAAAACCAATGGAGAAATCGCATGGCTCTTCTCCAAAGAAAAACTCACAAAAGAGGAACTTCAGAAGATACCACACAACAAAAATTGGGAGAAGGGCACGATTGCCTACACCGACAGCAAGGTTCAACCATGTATGAAAAAGGCTGCAAATGGTGCAAACGGTGGAACACCTAATTCCAACATAGTAGAGGAATCGTTGTATAAAGTAACTGTCGTTTGCCATCCTAACAATGGTGGAAAAGCCAACGTTCCTGGTCCAAACAGAGTTAAGTATGGAACGAAGAAAGAGATTGTCGTTACGCCAAATGAAGGTTGGTATTGCTCTAAGATAGAAGTAAATAAAAAAGTCATAAAAGACAAGACTTTTGAAGTTACTGATGATGTAGTTGTCGATGTTTATTTTAAGCAAAAAGAGACTGCTCAAAAGAATATAGGAGATATTTTCTTCACAATCGATATTGACACTCACACACATTGTGGCGGCGTTCCTCCAACCACCCAAACGAAAAAGCCTCAACATCAAGAAGACAAAAAGCATCATACGACAACGGATAGTCTGTCAACAACTATCAATGATGATCTGCCACCAACCATCGATAGCGTTCATCAAGTAATAAGAGACAGCATCTCGGTAGTAGCCGATTCTACTCATATCAGAACTTATCAAGGAACCATGCCTTTTGACGTATTCAAGACAAAGGAACCGAGAGATTTCGATGTGTACGCAGAGATCTGCGACATCCCAAACATCTCATCACCATTCGGCGACAAGACGTATGGATATGTTGCGTTGATGATAGATCCAAAGACGTATTATACTTCGAAAGAGTTTAGTACATATCTCTTTGTTACACCATTCAAGATTGTTGGTTGTCAACGTGATTCCTTGAACAAAACATATCTCATTTTGGATGGTGGATCCATCGCATATTACAAAATCAAATCTATTGGAGCAGGACTGCTTTCTCTATGGCTCAATACTGTTTTTGTTATAAGCGATTGGACTTCACCTGTAGGTGAAGCACGTCGTTACCGTTTAGAAATAAAAGACATCAATGCAAATACTGGCGAGTTCACGATGGGAAGACTAGAAACATTCACCCCAGAATATGGTTGGTTACCAGGAGGCGACAAACGAGCTAGCAAAATCAAGCCAACAAAAACATACCATTACCATGATAATGGTTTCGACAAAGACCAGCTCAATGGTTGCAGGATGAGACTTGCGCCAAAGCGCAATGACATCATTTGGTATCCTCCGATGGAATGGTATGGCAACGACAAGTCGAAATATGAAGAAGTTATCGGCAGGATGAAAACCGCTTACAAAGACTATGGCAGCGATTACAATTCTTATTTCATCTGGAGATAAGACATAGGAATCTCTTACATACTTTAGAGGGTGTGCCCGTTCTAGATTGACCGGCACACCCTCCTTTTTGCGTTAAATAATCTTTTTCTTGCTTGATATTCAGAATAATTGGCTATTTTTGCAATATCAATTCAAAAAGAAGTAATGAATAAAAACAATATGATCAATCGACTTTTATCATTCCTTGACGCTTCCCCAGTCAATTTCTGGGCTGTCAAGAACCTCGCAGAGGAACTCACCCGTAAAGGGTATCGACGTATCGACCCAACAGAGGCTTTGGGCGAAGTGAAGTGTGGTGACCGATTCTTCGTAACCAAGAACGACTCCAGCATCTATGCTTTCCAAATCGGAAGCAAGCCATTGGCTGAGAGCGGTTTCCACCTCATCTGCGCTCACTGCGACTCCCCTACCTTCCGCATCAAACCGAATGCAGAGATGGACATGGAGGGAGGCATCGTCAAACTCAACACCGAGGTGTACGGCGGACCTATCATGTCAACCTGGTTCGACCGTCCCTTGACCTTGGCGGGTAGAGTCATCGTGAAGAGCGAGGACGTGATGCAACCGCAAACCTTGCTACTCCACATCAAGCGACCTCTCCTGCAAATCAGCAACCTCGCCATCCACTTCAACCGTCAGGTGAACGACGGCGTGAAGTTGAGCCGTCAGAAAGACGTGCTCCCTATCCTCGGCATCATCAACAATGAGCTGGAGAAGGGTAACTTGCTCATGAATGTCATTCTAGAGGAACTCAACAAGAACGCTTCCGAGGAGGCAGCCACATCTGGCAATGCGAGCCATCGCCCACTCACAGCGAGCGACATTCTCGACTTTGACCTTTATCTCGCCGATGCCACCCCAGCTTGTACCTTCGGAGCGCACAACGAGTTCATCTCAAGCGGTCGCCTCGATGACCTCTCCATGTGCTTTGCCGGACTGGAGGCACTATTGGCATCAGAGCCAACGGAAACCACACAGGTGCTCGCCATCTTCGACAATGAAGAGACCGGTTCGCAGACCAAGCAAGGAGCAGGAAGCCCATTCCTCTCTTATATGTTGAAGCGCATCGCCCTCGCCCAGAGCGGAACCGAGGAAGCCTATTACCAAGCAGTGGAGCGTGCCTTCATGGTATCAGCCGACAATGCCCACGCTTGGCATCCGAACTATTCTGAGAAATATGACCCAACCAATCATCCGATGTTGGGAGGTGGACCAGTCATCAAGTTCAATGCCGCACAGAAGTATGCGAGCGATGCCGTTTCTGCCGCCATCTTCGCAGGCATTTGCGAGAAAGCAGGCGTACCTTGCCAGCGTTTCGTCAACCATAGTGATGTGGCAGGCGGAAGCACCCTCGGCAACATCCTCGCCTCTTCCATTCCTTTGAGAGGAGTAGATATGGGCAATGCCATCCTCGCCATGCACAGTTGCCGAGAAACGGGCAGCGTCATCGACCATGAATATTGCGTGAAGGCTTTCAGCCAGTTCTATCAACTGTAGAATAATTAATTTTCTGTTTCAAGCAGAAAGTCTATCAGCTATTAAATAATAAGGTATAGCTTGATGCCAAACAAAACCTCGGGACATTTTTAGAAAAACGTCCCGAGGTTTTTCTAAAAATGTCCCGAGGAAAATAAAAATACATCCGCACCCATTTTTCCTCATGTAGACACAGTTTTTTTATAATCCGCAAAACGAAATGTTCGCGGAGCGCAAAACGAAATGATATTTTCGCAAAACGAAACGTATATGTTTTTAGTTCCCTCTAGGGATAAAAGAAAGCGGTTATAATAGCTTTGGAATTGCATTATAATCGCTTTCTTTTTACTTTTACTCTATGGGGGAGTTTTATCCCCCCCTTACATTGAGTGGTGGCTACCAAATTACTTACTAGATATTTCAGCTTTGGGGTATCGTGGCTTTTTCTATCACCTCGTTCACCGCCACGATGACGGCAGGGATGAAGTTCTTCTCCACGAACTCCTTGATGGCGGAAACCTCCTCATCGGTGTAGTCGGTATCATTGCTGCCGTTCCACATCTTCGTGGAGAGTGCCACATCTGCCAATCCCCTTCTGCCAGTCTTGTAGATGGCGTTGGCGATTTCCTTTCTCAGTTCCATTGCGGTACGCTGCTCGCTATCGAGAGACAGGCGTACCATTACGTTGTCTAATTGTAGTTTCATAATTTATGTTGTTTTAAATATTCATTTGATATTATCCTTCCACTTTGCTTAGATGGCTGCTTCCCTATACCAGTTGACACGCCAGTGGTCTCCCAAAAATATAAATTCGGTTGTTTGGTTACATGCGCCGCTATCAAAAGATGTACGCCCATTTGTGTCAACCCCATTCCAGTACATCTTATAGCTGTTTGACTTTATCCAGAAGGCTTGTTTTCCTTCAGATCCTTGTATGAACTTGTAGTATTGTCCTCTCTGAGGATTGTCAGGGAGGGTGAGCGTGATGCCCGTAACAGGAACATATATCACGCAATCCAATTCCGTTAACTTCATACTGTAATTCGCTCTTCTGGTCATCGGTCTGAATCCCGCATACATTCCATTCTCTGCATATATCGCAAAATTACCATACACATTACTGCCCATGGCTCCGTTATACATGACGTTCTCATACTGATATTTGTCATCGCATCCTGTTACGGATATACGCAATCCTATTTTGGCGGTATCACCAGTAGTCATAGGGAAAGAATCTTGCACAAGTATGTTGCTCATCAATGAAGGCACTGAGTAAACCCAATCGTTACGACCCACCCAGATTAGCCTGTTCCTTTCCGATGTCCACTTTTTTGTTTGGGGCGAAAAAGTCCTACTGTACCCACGGAATACCATGTATTCGTTGTAAAGAGCAAACCCCGGCTCTTCGTCATCGTAACCTGTGAGGTATCGGAGACTGGATTCGTTAAGCGAAAAACTTCCAAGCGTAGCACTTTTAGACACCATGTGACCTTTATTCGTTACATAGAACGGAGAGTTTTTCGCCGTATCGGCTCCAACGAACAACGGAGCGTATGTATCGTCAATCTTGCATGCCTCTTCCTCAGTGTTACCAAAGTAGCCCACCTTATTCGCTCCGTCATTACTCTTCGCCCAAAGGTGCTTCACCTCGATTTGGTCAGCGTCAATGAGCGATGCGTTAATCTTGCCGTTAGCGAGGAGGGCGATGGTGGTGCCATTGTTGTCGCGGACGATGGTGTTGTTGGCGGTGATGGTGATTTTGCCATTTGTGATGTCGATGCCTGTGGCGAGCAAGGCTTGCCTGTCCACCATGTCGGTGCGCTTCTCCGTCCAGTCGGTCATGGTGCAGCCGACTTCAAGCTTCGGTTTGGCTATCCATGCCTCGGATGATGTTCTCAGCAAAATCATCTGAGGTATGAAGTCGGTTCTAGACTTCGTGCGCCAATGCACCCAATACCTTTTCCATTGATTCGTGAGGGTAAAATATGTATTGTCATCATCGTATTCCGTCGAACTTCTGAAGTTTCCATTGCAATCCTCCATCACCATTTCTGCATTATTGTTATTGCGATATGCGTAAGCTGTCAGCGACGTTCCCTTAGCCCAAAAACTAAATATATAGTCGGTGTTAGGAGACAATGCGATAGGATCATTTGTGCCTTCGCCAAATTTCACTAGTTCTACATAAGAGTTTGCTGGTGCCTTTGCGTATGAGGCGTTGATGTCTGGTTCATAGCCATTTTTTATGATAGTTCCGTCTAGATATGTCAGATTTCCTCCCAGAGAGAGGCTGGCAGTGTTGTCAAGCAAGTTTCCACCGATGTAGTCGTAGTCTTGTGGGGATGGTGTCCATCCGTTGTATGTGTCGCCTTCCTCCATCATAGGGCGGCAGAACCAAGCAGTGGCAGTAACGCCACTCTGTATATGGGTTATGAAGAGGTTGACCTCGATGTAGGAATAAGGGGCATTGGTTGTGTCGATGGTGGTGGTAATCAGCGTCCACGTATTTACCTCCGTGAGATAATGATAGAAGCCGTTGGAAGGCACTGCACCCTTTCTTTCGTTTGAACCTGTTTTTTCGCCCGGCTGCCAAAGACATTCCAATGCGATATTCATATCCGTGCGGTCGCACTTCACCCAAGCTGAGATGGTATATTTCTTACCTGATTGTATTTTGATGTTTCTGACGCCAGCCTCACCGTTCCATCGCATGCCAGGATATTGGATAGTGTTGCCATCGTAGTAGCACTTCGCCTTGAAGCAGTTGGAGCCGCCTATGCCATCGCTTGTGAGGATGCCTTGGTCGCCATAGTATCCTACCGTGTATGTTCCGTCGAGCCAGTCGCCAGCGAGTGATGCTCCCCAACCTTCGCCCATTTTCCTCAGCGCACTTCCTGGCAGCATGTTCCGTCTGCCCATTGCCTTCTCGCTCACGGTGAGGGAGATCTGGCGGGCGGTCTGCTCTATCTTCGAGGTGTAGTTGGTGAGGATGGAGGGTGAGGAGGTCTTGAGGTCGGCGGCGAGGCGGTCGTAGTTGTCCGATAGCGTGTTGTGCTTGCCGCTGAGTTTCGACATCTCGGTGGAGAACTTGTCGGTGGTGAGAATGAGTTGACCAGTGAACTTCGAGACGTTCACCTCGAAGGGGACATGAAACTTGTATGCTTTGTTGTTATAGGCGAACGAACCTGTGGCATAGCCGGAAGTAACGGAAACAACGCCTTTTGAATGATCGTTCTCATCCAACCACGTCGTGTCTATATTTTTACCAGAGATCACAACATTAAGAAACGGGTCACTGGAGTCTTGTCGCATCGTCACACCCGACTTACAATTTACCGAAATTTCATCATTTGATGATGCTGCAGTAATTGCATTCGTTACGTTGACGTTTCCTTTCATCACCTTTACCTTTGCAGACTTTGTGATGTTGCTGGGCACGATGCCATTACTGCCAGCATCGAAGATGAGAGGGGCATCCTCCACTAGGATAGATATCGCATCCTTGCCGTTGGCTCCGTTTTGTCCTTTGCCTCCTGTGTCTCCCTTCACTCCATACACCTCCTTGCGCCAATACTTGCTGTCATCCGTAGGCTCTGCCTGAAAGTCCGTGTCTTTAATACAAGTCCAGATTGCGTTGTTGTGGCTCACTTGGTCGTTCTTGTAGTACTTCTCGGCTGGGTCCCACTCGCCACGGAAGTTGGGGATTCCCACCGTCGATGTGTTGCTGCCTTGCGCCAGCAACTTGAAGTACTCCGAGCGGACCTGAACGCCTTTCGGGGATACATCGCACACGTCCTTGTTAGCGTGCGAATAGCTGTCGATGCCATGGTAGCCCACCAGTCTGGGGGCGTATGAGCCATGGCTCTCCAGCAGGAACACGTTCTGTCGGTCGGGGTCTGTTCTGCTACCGTCGAGTACGATCACGTCGCCCTCCTCTGGGATGTCCCTGGTCTCGGCAGGCGCATTCTCCTCGGCGTATTCATCCAGCTGCACGGAGTGCTTGCCGATGACGATCCAGGCGAAACGCTGACCGCCGAAGAGTTCGTGGTCCATCTTGTGGTCGTAGATTTTCTCGTTCTGCTGTGACACGCCATGCTTCAGGATGGTGCGCCAATAGCTCTTGTTGGCGGCGGAGCCTTGCCCTATACCGCCAGCGGCTATCCTGCCCATGGTCTGGCAGCGCACTTGGTCGCCCTCTCGCCATAGGTTCTCCGTGGCGGCGGTGCCATCGTCTGCCAGGAGATAGCACTTCCAGCCCACGGCAGCCGCGTCGCTTGCTGTCTCTTTCCACCCCGACTTCTCATCGTCCCAATACACGGGCACCACCTTGGCTATCTTTCCGCCGGCAGGCGAGAGGTAGATCGTGCCGCCTGCATAGGTGCGCTTCATCACCTCCAGCTCGTTCATCGTCATCTTGCCCCACACGGTGAGGTTGGTGATGTACTGGTGGTACTCGTCCCTGTTGGGGTCTTCCTTCTCGATGGAGAATCCTTGCTCGGCAGCGTTGTTGTACTCCAGCGACTTGATGGTGTTCAGTATCATATCGCCGTACTCATCTATCCCAAATTGGCCAGCGATGGTGAATCCCTTCAGGAAGGCGGCAAGCTCATGGGCGGTGAATCTCTTGAGCATGTCCGCCGCCTCCTCGAAGGTGGCAGCCTTCTTGAAGTCCACCTTTCGGTGCACTTCCTCCGCCACGTTTTCCTCTCCCTCGGCCGGATCATCCTTTCGGAGGAACTTCTGCAGGGTTTCGCTCTCGATGTCCACTTCTCCAGCCTTCGAGGCATAGCTGGCGGTCTGTGCAGAGGTGGCACGGTTAGCCACGTTGGCTTGCTCGGCGACCTCTGCCTTCTTTGCCTTGTCGGCACGTGTGGCGTGGTCAGCCTCCGAGGCGATGCCCGATATGTAGGTGACGGATGACGAACTGCCGCCCGAACCGTTGCCCGATTTCTTGGGCTTTGAAAAACTCTTGATGTCGATCATCGTAATATCTTATTTATAATATTGTTGTCATGCCATTTGAATATCATTATAAAGCCGTTGGAATGCCATTAGGGCACTTCCTTCAACGTCACTCTTGCGGTGCCGTCGGCGAGGTTCCGGTCCACGCCTTGCACGATGAAGTCCTTGCCGAGGCTCGGCATGGTGTATCTTCCGAACACTTTCACGTCCGCCCCACGGAGGAATCCCTGCTCCAAGATGATTCTCGGCTTGTGCCACTCTCTCCAGACAGCGTCCACGTACAACTCCTCAGGCTTTCCAATGCGGGTTGACGTGAGCGAATTGCTCCTGATGCTCACCAGGGCACTTTTGTCGAAGAGTGGCGAGGATAGCTTCACGGCGTTGTTGACACCCATCCGCTTGCACTCCTCAGAGGTGAGGGCGGTGGTGATTTTGAACTCCAGGTCGTCCTTCTTGTTGACGAAGTCTTCCTGCGTGTCGCTCATATATACGATGTCGCTTTCATCGCTCACGGCTCCCATCTTGCCGTTGTCGCTCACCACCTCCACCTTGAAGTCCTTCATGAAGATAGCGTTGGTCTTCTGCAGGAGCAGCACGCTGTCCTGGTACCACTTGGTATGGCGGAAGAACGTAGGGTGGCGGCGTGTGACATTGTTCCACTCGGCGTTGACAGGTCCGAGGATCTTGAATTGCACCTTGCCGCTCACATGGTCTCCCATCTTGATGGGGATGGCGGTGCCTTCCGCCGTGATACCCTTGGTGTAGGGTGCGTTCTTCTGTATGTCGAACTCCGTGCCCAATATCTTGTCGCCCAGCTTCGGGTCAATGCCGATGGTAAAGCTTTGCTGGTAGTACTCATCATCGCTCTGGCACTCGCTCCGCTCCTTGTAGGTCATCCATACGTAGTCCTCGCACTCGCCCTCGCCAGTACCCGGCACGCCCGTGCCCAGGTCCTCGCCCTTCTGTTTCTCCACCACGCACTTGTCGCCGATGATGAGCATGCATGCCACGAGACCCAGTTTCTTGATGGTGTCGGTCTCTGCGCCCACGGCACTGTACTTATATTCGTAGCTCTGCTGACTGGTGTCGGTGTATGGATAGAAGAGGTTGTGATAGTCCAGGGCGTTGGTCTCGTCGTCGGCAGAAGGCTCGTCATTCCATTTCGTCGCCTTCCAGTACTTGCGTGTATAGAAGATTTGCTGTCCGTCTCGCTTAGTCACAGTCTTTGGCGCAATGCCTATGTATTTGTCATCACGCAAGTTCGCCGCCCATTTCAGTTCCTCGATATAGCAGCCAGAGTGTGGCATTACGGGGCTGAGCGCCACCTTTCCGCTGATGACGATGTAGTTGACGGTTGCGCCATCGGATGGGCTAAAGGCGCCTCCACTCTTGTTGCCCACGTACTCAGCCACGGGGCAATCCGCCAGGAGGGTTGTGTCGGTGGGTCGTGTTCCATCCTTTCCCATCGTGGAGATCACCAGGTAGTCGTCCATGCTGACCGTTGTCACTATCTGTGCGTCGTTGTTCTTTTTCTCGATCTTACCAAAGGCGCACACGCAAGCACCGACACCAGCAGTCAGTCCCTTGTTGAGAATGTCTTCCTGCTTGGTTCCATCGGCTGGATACTTGGAGTAGATGTCGGTGGTGTGGTCGCCATCTCCGTAAAATTTCCAGTTTCTCACGTTCTTTGGCCAGCAGAACCAGTCCACCATGGTGGTTTCCTCTCTCGTAGGCTTGTCATTCAGGAGGAAGTTAACATATCGCATGGTGGCCGAGATGCTTCCCTTGGTCTCCATGATGTATTCCGTCATGTATTTCTGGTAGTTTCCCGCCACGATGAGCGAGTCGCTGTCAAGCGGACTCTCTATCACGTTCTCCACCTCGGTCACGTTGTCGGTGAGCAATACCTGGTTGTATGTCTCCGTGATGCTCAACTGCGTGTCGCAGTCCGACACAAGCGAGTTGGTGATGGTGTCGATGGCTTTTTTATAGCTAAAAGCTTTGGGAGATCTTCCCGATATTTCGTATAAGTATAAGAAGGAGGCTTTAAATCTTCTGTAGTAATCCCAGTTGAAGATGTAGAAGTCCGTGCCCTCCTGTACGATGTGCAGGTTGAGGTATTTCAGTATTTCCGTCAGCACGTCCTCTTGTGTCCATACGTCATCCTCCTCTTCGCCCAGGAACAGCAGCTCCGAGATGTTGATTTTTCTCAATACGCCCCAGATGTTTAGGCTGCTGTTGTTGCAGCCGGTGATGGACTTGTCAACATAGATGCCGCATGTCTTGTCCTCGCTGATGCAGAGTGCTTGGCTCACGCCGCCGAGTATCTCCTTGATGATGTCGAGGAATGTGCGCTGGTCGGCGTTTGCCTTCACCCCTGTGTAGGTGGTGCCTGCGGTGCCGATGTTGCGGTAGTTGGAGTATTGCAGCGCGGAGAGGCAGTCGATGCAGGTCAGCTCGATTTCGTCCAGTTCCTCGTTGTAATCTTGCGAGAAAGCTTGCGGCTCGATGAAGCCGGCGAAGTAGCATTTATCATCCACGAGGATGTTGACCACCGCCTCCCTGCAGGAGTTGCAGAAGAAGTCGGGCACGTAGTCACGGCAGAGCAGCCGGATGCTCGCCTGGTAGCAGAGCAGCACGTCGAGGGTGTCATTCACCTGGGAGGTGATTTCCACGGGGTCGTCGGAGAAGAACAGCCCGTCCTCCTCCTTGCCGATTTCCTTCTCGGTGGTGCGGTCGTCCTTGGTCACGATCAGCACGGTCACCTTCTCGTCCTGCTTGTTGTAGAAAGATCCATGAATGTACATAGCGATTTATCTTTTGTTATTTGATTCTAATGTTGCTTCTCTTGCGGTTGGAGCGAGTCTCGTTGGCGATGGAAGCCACGATGTCCCTGCCCCTGAGTCTCCATTCCACTGTCTTCGGCTGGTTGCCACCGCCATCTGCCATGATGCCCTGCAGTCGGTCGGTCTGCACGCTCACCGATGGCAGTGCCACGCCCTGTGCGAAGTTGGCGGCTATCTGTGCGGATGCGCCATAGGCGGCTGTGCCGTCGGCGATGGCGAAGAGGCGTGCCTGCTGGGCTGCGTTGAGTATCATCTCGCCAGAGTTGACACGCACCAGCACGTTGTCGCCGCTCTTCTGGTTGCCGCCCACGATACCACCGGTGGCAAACTTGCTCACGGTGGCGATGAGCGAGATCATCTGTGCGGTACCCGATATGCCGAAGGCGAGCCAGTCCACCCAAGTTTTGCAGGAGCTGAGGGCTTGTGCGAAGGAGAGCACGATTTGCCCGATGGCAGCCATGATCATTCCAGCCTTGCCTGCCGCCGAGTCGCTGCCCAGCTGCTGCATCGCACTGCCCAGCATCTCGCAGCTGGCACCCGCTGCGGCGAGGCCCTTGGCAGTGGGGTCCACAATACCTTGGATGCTAGTGAAAGCACCTTTCACGCTGTCGAAGTTGGTCACGTCGATGTTGAAGAGTGATTGTATCTTGGCGATGTCCTTGGAGTTGATGTCGAGCTTGATGGGCTTCACGCTCTTGCCCAACTTGGAGAGCTGATTGTTAAGGTCCTCTATCTGTTTCTCCGCCTCATCCTTTCCGATGATACCTATCTCGAAGTCCTGCTGTATGCGGCTCGCCTTGGTCTGTGCGTTGGAGTAGCTCTGCCGCTTGTCGGCGATGCTCCCTTGCTCGATGTAGGAGGGGTCCACGTCGGCGGCGATGGTGAGCCTGCCCTTGGTCTCTGTGTCTATCTGCGCCTGCAGGTCGGCTAGCTTGGCACTTGCCTTCAGCTTCGCCTCGATGGTGGTGGCGTTGTCGAACTCCCTCTGAGCGTCTTGCAACTGGCGTTGCAGTTCATCGGTGTGGGTCTCCCAGTGTACCTCGATGGGTTTCAGCCCCAATTCGGTGAGTTGCTTGTTGATGTCATCAATGTCTCGTTGTGCGTCTGTCTTGTCGGCGATGATGCCGATGTCATAGTCTTGTTTGATGCGGTCGATGCGCTGCTGCGCGTTGTTTCGGCTCTGCCGCTTGTCTGCGTCACTGCCTTGCACGATGTAGGAGGAATCGATCTGCGCCCCGATGGTCACCTTTCCCTTGGTGGCCTCGTCTATCTCGCCCTGTATGTCCTTCACCTTGGCATCCGCCTTGATCTTTGCTTCGATGGTGGTGGCGTTGCCCAGTTCATCCTGTGCCTTTTTCAGTTGGCTCTGCAATTCCTCGAGGTGGGTCTTAGGGGTGTTGTCGGTCTTGGGTGATGGGGTGGTATTTGTGGAGATGGTGGACCTTTGGGGAGTATCTGCTGTAATAAAGTTGCTAGCAGATTTTAATCTGCCACTGAGCTGTTTTTGGGTGTCATCTATTTGGCGATTAATGGAGTTGAGTTCTTTGTCGATACCACCTACCTGTTTGTTTCCTGTGGTATTGGTACCACTGTAACGCTCTGCGCCGACCTTCGAAAATCTCCATATTCCATCATTGCCTACTTTTCCATACCGTTCGTTACGCCAACCTTCTGGTATCAAGTCGCCTTCTTTTGCATTTCTGCCACCTCGCTTTGCATCATCGGCAATGTCCTTGGTTGTCTTCTGTTTTTTGTCCAGCAAGGCTATCTGCTTTTGATATAAAGCGGTTAGTTTTGCAGCATACGCCGCAGCCATCGCCCTTTGCTTAAAGGCATCTACCACGGCATTGGTCTTCTTGTTGAAGATATTCTCTGCATCGGCAACGTCATCAATTTTTAATCTCAGATCGTGAAAGGCACTTTGATTTTGCTTGATCCATGCGGTTTTCTGTTGCTCGGTCGAAAGAGACTTCCATCCTGCTTTCAACTTTTCATACTTTTCCATGAGGTCGGAATAGGTGGACTTCAACGAACTATCATAAGCCTCTTTCACGTCATCAGCTGCGTCACCAGTACTTTTAATGCCATCTGCCATATCCTCCGCCGACAATTTTGCGGCATCCGATTTTGCCATAAAAGCAGATATAGCCTCCGTCAATGCCACGATGGCGATGCCAACACCAGTGGAGATCATCAAACCTTGAATGGCTAGCTTTAAGGTGTTGGCACTCACGGCAGCTCCTCGCATCGTTGCGCTGCAAACTTTGATGATGGCATTCAGGCGAAGACCTGTGCTGCTCAATGTGGAGCATACCGCATTCCAAGCAACCGCAATGGCTTTTGTTATTCCCATTGCCTGCCCTACAGAATAAAAGGATGTCGCCAGCTTTCCTATGCCAGATGCCGCCATCGACACCTGAGCCAAGAAAGTTATGGTGGGAGCGTATTGCTGCACCATTTCACCTAGCTTTTCCTTGATGTCACCTAACCAGTTGTCGGTCTGTTTCCATTTTCCTGCGTCCGTCTTGGCTAGCTCAGCGTTCATGTTGCCCACGTTGTCGGTGATGACTTGTGCGAGCATAGCGGCACGCTCGCTCTCATTGCCGAATTGCAGCACCTTCTTCTGCGAATCGTTGAAGGTGATGCCCACACGCTGCAAGACCTCCACCTGCCCTTGCATAGCCTTACCCATCATGTTACCGATGCTCACGGCATCCTGGTTGGTGGCATTGAGTCCGTTCTGCTGGGCGATAAGGTTATTCATGGCAGGGATGAGCACATCCAGGCTCTGTTTGTTCTGCAAGAAGGTCGCCATCTGTTGCGCGCCGCTCAACTGTATCTCATCACCGATGACACCCAGTTCTTGTTGAGCCGAGCATAGGTCTTTCACGCTTTGTATCTCTGCGTCAGTGACTCCCATTCGTTGGCGCATGATGGTTTGCAGTTGCGTCTCTGCTACGAGTTGCACTTGGTATGCACTGGTCAGATCTGTCATGACCCCTTGCAATTCCCCTATGGCATTTTGCAAAATATCGAAGGCTTGGGATACTTCCGACCAAGAGATGATGGTACGCTTGGTCTTTTCCGACTCATCTTGCACGCTGCGCACGGCTCTGCCCAGTTCCTCGGCATCCACGGTCACCTTCTTGAAGGTTCCCTTATCGTCAAGCCTGATAACAAAACTAACTTCTTTTGGCATATTTATCTAGATTTATTTGGATAGTTCGATTATTTTTATTATATTTGCGGCGTGTTTAGTAATGAACAAAGCTTATGATACCATTACATTACGTCGCAGGAAGAGATTGCAATAGCCTTTTCGAGGTTCTTTGCGCATCGTTCCACAAGTATCCGTCATATACGGTAGAACTTGTGGCTTGCGCTATATTTATTATAGCTGTCATCATTTATTTTATTTATATTGCCTTTAACCCACCAAAGTGGGCCAGGAAGTAGTGCTTTATTATATTTGCAGCGAGTTAAGTAATCTACAAGCGTATGAATGATGATAAGATACATAACAAGCGCAAGAAGTTCTGCATGCCATGGGAAATGATTACGATAGTTTCATTTCTCATGATGCCTTTCAGTTTCTTCGTCCTAGACAGTCCGATTGTGTTTTGGCTATCTTTCCTGCTTTTCGTCCTAGCAATATCATGTTGGAGTGGCAGGTGGATAAACGAGTCCAAGGGCTGTCCACTTCCTTGGTGGTATGGCGGTCTATGACAGCCCGGCTCTCTTCGCCGCCTCCCTGTACCTTGCCATGACTTCCTCGTGGCTCAGTTCCTCTTGCACCTCTTGGCAAGGGGATTTTTTTTGCTCCTCTTCCCAAGGGAACCGCATCAGGTCCTCAGCCCTCAGCTTCTTGCTCGAGTAGGGCTGGAGGGAGCAGAGGCACTGCATCCTCATCCTCTCCCACGCACCACGCTCCAGCCTTTCCTGGCACTCGCCCCACGCCTCGTAGGCCTCATTGAACTCAGAGGGGGTGCATCGGCAAAAGTCATCCATACTCATCCCCATGCACCCCATCGCTATGCCCAGCAGCCTCTCCACCGTGGGCGGCTCCTGGTTCTCGTCAGAGTCAGAACCTAGGGTTCCGGCTCGCTTTTTTTTTCATCGCCAGCGGCATTCATCACCTCGTTCCATCGGTTCACGTCCTGTGGCGTGATGTGGCAGGTGAACGTCTCGAAGTCCATCGTGAACTCCACGCCGTCTGCCTTGCAGGCGCATACGATGCAGCACCACATCAGCATCAGCAGGTCCTCGATGTCCGAGGCATCCATCTGGCTCACGTCCTTGCCCGTGTTGCGCTTGAAGAGGAGCATCGCCCCCATGGTGAGGCAGCAGGGATATGCCTTGCTGCCCACCTCGATCATGATCTTTCTCATTTTATCTATAATTATGGCTTACAATAAAACCCTGTTACTTGCTCACTGCCTGCTGGCTCGATGCGCTCTGCGTCACCGTGCCGTCCTGCAAGCCGGTGGTCAGCTTCTCCACCTTGCCACAGTTCTCGAGCTGGATGGAGTACTTGGCATCGTCGCCTGCCTGACCGTCGAGGTCGAGCGAGGTGATGATGAACTTGCCCTTGTAGCCGCCAGCCGTCTTGCCGGTGCGCTTGTCTGGCTCGCGCACGTTGTAGGTAACGTCCACTGCCGTGCCCGCTATCTGCAGATCCTTCAGCGTGTCGTAGGTAGGAGCGTCCTTGGCTGCGTCCACGCACACCACGCCATCGGCGCTGATGCTCTCCGAGAAGCTCTTCACGTACTTCTCCTTCCACTTGCCTGCCGCTGCCTCCTTTGTCACGCGCTCGCCGGTCTCGGTCGAGGTGGTGATCTTGCATCCCGTGGAGAATGCCAGTGCACCGCCGTTCACGCTGAGGATGAGGTCGGTGCCGTCCAAAATATTTTCCATTGCCATTTTCTTATTGCTTTTTATACGTTATTACTAGATAGCTCATTCCGAAGGCTATGATGACGAACACCACCTTGCCTGCCAGTTCCGTCAGCCCGTCTGGAGGCTTCCTCACCTCCGTCTTGCTCTCGTTAGAATGCCGTTCGGATGCCGTCCGAACCACGTTGGAAGAGTCGGTTCCGATGGTGCTCCGTGTGGAGCGTGCGCCCACCAGCAGCCTTCTCTCTCCCTTGCCCCTGACGATGATTCCACCGCCCCCGCTACTGTCGAGGGGCAGCAGCATCCACGCCTGCTCCCACGTCTCCATGGTCGCCAGGCTTTCCGCCGTCAGCGTCTCGCTTGCCTGCCTTCTGCTTGCGCTGCTGTCTAGACTTAGCTCTGTTCGAGCCTGGCTCATCGTCTCGTCCTGTGCCTTCCTCGCCGTTCTGCAGCTCACCGCTGACAGGGCAAGTAGCACGATGAGGGCAAAGCTGTATCGCCTCGATGGCACGGCTGAGCCGATTGAGCGCATTGCGTGTGCGAGTGTTCTCACGGTTGAGCTCCTCGATGGCGCTTGCGTTTTCCCTTGTGCTTTCATCCACTTTCCTTTGTAAGTTCAACAACTCACGGCTCACATCCTCGTACATCGACTTATAGGTGTCGTGTACCTGCTTGGCCTGCTCCGCCGCCTTTACCTTTCGGTTGGCTATCCAGGCGATGGCAGCACCTATGCCGCCCGATGGGATAGCCCACTGCAGTATGTTCATGATGATGTCTGTCATCGCCTTTCAAACCTTAAACCAATTAACTAATTATGAGTGATTATGCAACTTTCACAAAATGTTATCCTGATATGACAGTCCTTATACCTGCCTGATGCCTATTGACTGGAGCCACTTCTGCACGTCGAACGATGGGCACGCCTTGCCGTGGTTCAGCTCGTTGTGTCCCACGATGCGTATCTGCGGGAACCGCTGGTGGAACTCCCTCACGTACTCGGTCATCGCCTTCAGCTGTGCCTGGGTTCGGGTGTCCTTGGCGGTCTTGCCGTCGCCGGCGAGTCCTCCGGCGTACACGATGTGCCGGCTGATGGCGTTGAAGCCTGCCGCACCGTTGGTGATCTCCCATGGATCGACCTCGGCATCCTCGTTGTTCCTCACCAGTCGCTCCACCTTGCCGTCGAGGTGAAAGAGGTCGGTGTAGCCCACCTGCCTCCATCCCCTGCCGCCCTTCGAGGGAGGGTCGCAGTGCCAGTGCCTGATGTCGGCGGCACTCACCTCCCTTCCCTCTGGCGTGGCGGTGCAGTGGAGCACCAGATATTTCATCCTAGCCATAGCCTTGATGCTTGATGGGGTGATTATACCTTGCCCGCGGCATTGTACTTGCTGTAGATGGCGGCGCAAGCGTCCATCTTCTGAGGCAATACGATGAAGTAGTGGCGATAGTCGATGAGGTTGCGCTGGTGCAATGGGTCGTTGTTGGCTTGGCTGTAGTACATCTTGGTGCTACCCGTAGCCTTGAATACACGACCGGTATAGAAGGCGAAGGAGCCCTGGTACTCGTTGGCGGCTGCGGCTGACGACACAGCCTTCTTCTTGCCGGCTGTGGTGAACACTGGGTTCTCGGCATACTCGTAGATGTCGAAGCCATACTGGCGACCCACGGTGCCGTCGGTGCGGTTGATGTTGTACTGCTCCTTGAACACCTGGTCGGTCTCCAGGAGGTCGTTCACGTGGTCGTTGCAGAGCACGAGGCGGCGACCCTCCACAGGCACGTTCAACTTGTCGAACGCCTTCTTCAGGCGGATGATGTCGTTCATGCAGAGCTTCACGCGACCCGTCTCCTTGTCGGTCTCGCCCGATGTGGAGAGCACAGGGGTGGAGGCGGTGTTCTCGTTAGGGGTGAGGGCGTGTGCCGACTTCGAGAACTTGGCCACGTTCATGGCTCTTGCGTGTGCGTCCTTCACACGGCTGATCTTGTCGTATGAGATGGCATAAAGCTCATCGTCGGTGATAGGGGTAGGCTTGGTCTGGAACTTGTCGAGCTTGATGGCGATGTCACCATCCTTCAGTTCCTGCACCGTCAGTGGATAGGTCGTGTTGTTGATGAGCACGTCAGGGTCGCCGCCCACATCGACCAGGTGGATCACGTCGTTGTCCACGATGCTGGAGTTGTCGGGGATGCCATCGAGGAAGGTGGCTTGCTCGGCACGCTCCAGCTGCTTCACGAGGTAGCCCGTCCAGAGTTCCTTCAGCACGCCCTCGCAGGCTGCGCCCTTGGGCATGAAGCCCCCGAGGGCTATCACTGTGAGGTTGGCCACCACTGCGCCCGCCATAGGGTCGTAGCCCATTGCGGCGGAGATTACCGCACCCATGATGCAGTTGAACAGGAGTGCGCTAAAAAGAGAAATGATTCGTTTCATGTGTCACTATGTTTCTTAAAAAATGATGATGATGTGTTGTTGATTGATGCTGCGCCATGGGACGTTAGTCGAAGTCTGGCGCGAATCCGAACTCAGCCTTGTAGAGGGCGATGTATTCCTCCCGGTTGTTGTCGCGGAGTTCCAGGAGCTCATCGGCAGGCACCTCGCTCAGCTTCTGGTACGAGCCAGTCTCCACACGGGTGAGTCGTCCGTCCTTGCCACGGTTCACCACGGTGCTCACCTTGCCCTGTGGTCGCATGGCTCCTAGGGTGAGCTTCAGGGAGTCGAGACCCACCTTCTTGCCAAGCTCCACGAAGTGATCCTTCATGCTGGCATCAAGTCGCTTCTCCTTGATGGCGTTCTCCACTGCGGCGGTCACGCTGGCGAGGGTCATCTCGTCGGCTTTCTTCTTGGCTTCGAGCTGCTCCTCCACGAGAGAGTCCACCTTCTTCTGAAGTTCGCCCACCTTGCCGGCTTGCAACTTCAACTCCTTCATCTTTGCGGTCACCTCAGCCTCTGTGGCTGTCTCCGCTAGCCCCATTGCCAGGGCAATCTGCTTCAATTCCATTTCGTTCTTCTTTAAAGGGTTATTACTTGCGTTATTCAATAGAGGCAGGAGCGGCTTGCCGTCCTTGCCCCCTGCCAGGGATATTTCCTGTCCGCTCTGGTCGGAGAGCACCATGGCGTTGTCGTTGCCGCCAATATCCACTGCGCTCACCTCAAACAGCTCGCACCGTGTCACGGTCTCGAAGGTCTGACCCTCCTTCACCAGTTGCTTGTCGCCGCTGGTCTCCAGGATGCGGAGGTTGGCGCTCACCATGCGGAGGCTGCCAAACTGGTACTGCTTCTCCAGCTGCACGCTCAGGGGCGATGCCTTGTCGAAGCAGAGCTCACCCAGCAGCTCGCCGTCCCTCACCTCCAGGTTCTTCACCAGTCCCACCACCTTGCCTCGCTCGTGCATGTAGAGCAGCACGGGGTTGCGCTGGTACTGGGTGAGGTCGATGCCGCTGGTGAGGATGCGTGTGCCGTAGCAGTTCACGCTCTCGTCGCTGATTCTTACTTTCTTTCCCATATTTTATACGGTATTACATTTTGATTCTTCACTCCTCACTCCTCGCTCATCACTCGGAATGACGGTGCAATATTACTAACTTTCCACCATTCCTCCAAAAAAGTGTGCAATGGTTGCGCACATCTCTGCAACCATTGCACACTTTTTTGGCAGACTGCCCAAATAATCGCACCTTTGCACTACATTTTTAATATTCACACATTATGACAAAAGCAGAACTAGAACGTAAGAAGGACCTCGCCCATACATTGTATATGGCAGGCAAGGAACAGGCAGAGATAGCCGAGCAGATAGAGGTGAGCCGTGTGACCGTGTCCAACTGGGCAACCAAGGGGGGATGGAAGGAGCAGCGTGCCGCCAAGACCGTGACACGACCGGAGATCGTGAACAAGCTCCTCCTCTCGATCGACGCACTCGTGAGCCAGGTGAACGAGAGCGAGGACCCGGAGAAGATGGCGGGACTCGGCGACAAGCTCGCCAAGATGGCGGCAGTGATCGAGAAGCTCGACAAGAAGGCGAACGTGGTGGATGCCATCGAGGTGTTCATGGCGTTCTCCAAGTGGATGAAGTTCAGGGCGCAGAGCGACCCCAACATCACGCCGGAGCTGCTGAAGACATTCAACTACTACCAGGACCTCTTCATCTCCGAGAAGATGAACAACGGGTTCTCGTGCGACCTCTAAGGCGCAAGCCCCATTTATTATTTATCATTTGTTATTTATCATTTAATCTATGGCAGTAAGTGCAGAGGCTAGGAAAGCCTACGAGAAGTGGAGGGAGCTCTGCAAGGAGATACACTCCATGACCGACACCAGCATCATGCGCCCCGAGGGCAAGGCGGAGAAGGAGGCACGCATCAGGCGACTGCAGCAGAACTACGCCGCCTTCTGCGAGTACTACTTCCCCCATTACCTGCAGCTCAAGGACAAGACCACGGGCAAGGTGCTGAAGACCATCCACAACGCCCCCTTCCACAACCAGGCGGCGCGCAAGGTGCGCTCCACCCCCAACCTGAAGGCGGTGTTCATGTGGCCACGTGGCCATGCCAAGAGCACCCACATGGATGTGTTCCTGCCCCTGTGGCTCATGTTTCAGCCGCAGCGGCTCATCAACTTCATGGTCGTGGTGGGCAAGAGCGAGGATTCCGCCAAGCGACTGCTGGCCGACGTGCAGGCAGAGCTGGAGTACAACGACCGACTGATACGTGACTTCGGGCAGCAGAAGCCTGCCGGGGGCGACTGGACCGACGGCGAGTTCAAGGCGGCGTGCGGCGTGAAGTTCCTCGGCTGCGGCAGAGGACAGAGCCCCCGTGGCCTCCGTGACCGTGAGGCACGCCCCGACTACATCGTCATCGACGACCTCGACGATGATGAGCTTTGCAAGAACGAGAAGCGAGTGAGGGAGCTGACCCACTGGGTGAAGTCGGCACTCTTCGGAGCCTTGGACGTGGGTCGTGGTCGCTTCATCATGGTGGGCAACCTCATCGACAAGAACTCCGTGCTCTTCAACATCGCCCACACCAAGGGCGTGTTCCTCAGCAAGGTGTATGCCATCGACAAGGACGGCAACCCCGTGTGGAGGGAGAAGTGGACCCGGGAGGAGGTGGATGCCTACCGTGAGTTCGTGGGCTACCGCGACTGGGAGAAGGAGATGATGCACAACCCGATCAAGGACGGCACCATCTTCCGACACAACTGGATCCAATACAAGAGGATGCCAAGGCTCTCGAAGTACGAGTCGCTGGTGTGCTACACCGACCCCTCGTGGAAATCGACCACCTCCAACGACTACAAGGCATGTCGCCTCTGGGGGGCGATGGGCAGGGAGCTGCACCTCGTGGACTGCTTCGTGCGCCAGGCCACCACGGGCGAGATGGTGCGCTGGCTGTACAACCTCTATGAGCGATCACTGGAAGAGGGGGCGAGCATCCAGTTCTACATGGAGTCGAACCTGATGCAGGACACCGCCCTCGACGAGTTTCAGGCGGAGGGCGACATCCGTGGCTACCAGCTGCCCATCATGCCCGACTACCGCAAGAAGCCCGACAAGCTGCAGCGCATCGAGAGCGTGGCTCCGTTCTGGGAGCGTGGGCAGGTGTACTACAACGAGGCGCTGAAGGACACCGACGACATGCAGGTGGGCATCGACCAGACGCTCTCGCTGGAGCACGGCAGCCGTGCCCACGACGATGCGCCCGATGCCGACGAGGGAGCCATCTACATCCTGCAGAAGCAGGGCAGGCTGGAAGCCTTCGTGCCTCGCATCGGTGAGCGACAGAAGCCCCGGAACACGTGGTAAGCCCCCAAGGGCGCAGCCCATTTGTCATTTATTCATTATCATTTATCATTCATACAAAGATGTTTATCAGCACAGAAGATTTCAAGGTGGTGGCTAGCGAAGCCTCGCTGAAGGTCATCACGCAAGCCGACCCCGACAACGTGGAGAACGCCATCGCCGAGGCCATCGAGGAGGTGGCGGGGTACCTGCGACCCCGATACGACTGCGACAAGATATTCGCCGCCGAGGGCAACGACCGAAACCGCCAGCTGGTGATGTACACCGCCGACATCGCCCTCTACAACATGGCGGCATCCACTTCCGGACGCATGGGCATGGAGACCAGGCAGGAGCGATACGAGCGAGCCATCAAGTGGCTGGAGGGCGTGCAAGCCGGAAAGATCGTGCCCGACCTGCCTGGGAGTACCGACGCACAAGGCAACGCCACGGGAGTGGGCGGCGTGCTCGCCTTCGGCAAGGGTCCCGACAACCACTCCTGGTAACACACACAACCATCAATTCATTCTAAAGCAAAGAAGACTATGGGAATTTTCAACAAGGCCATAGATGGCATATACGACCTCAGAAGAGCCATCAAGGGTGAGCCACGTGTGTGGCACACCGTGTTTGGCGACGTGCAGCTAGCCGGAAAGGGCGACCGCCGAAAGGTGGAGAGCATCCTGGCCAAGCTGCAGCGCACCACAGAGGCACTCACCAAGGGTGACATCATGAAGTGGCGGCGTGCGTGGCAGCTAGCCATCGACGTGGACAGCCCCAACCGCCAGTGGCTCTACGACATCTACCGTGATGCCGACATCGACGCACACCTCTCCGGGTGCATCGGGCAGAGGATGGGCTTCGTGCTCGCCCGTTCCTTCAACATCGAGGACAAGGATGGCACGCCCCACGATGAGCTGAGGCACTTCCTGCAGCAGGAGTGGTTTGACGACTTCTGCCGACTGGTGCTCTCCACGCCCTACTGGGGGCACACGCTCATCGAGATGGGCGACCTCACCACCGATGGTGACGGCTGCCTTGCCTACGACGGCATGCGCCTCATCGACCGAAAGTACGTCATACCGGAGCACCACTGCTTCATCACCGACCTCGGACAGGACTGGACCACCGGCATCGACTACCATGCCCCCGAATATTTCGGCAACCTGGTGGAGGTGGGCAAGCCCGACGACCTCGGACTCTACCTCAAGGCGGCGCAGCACACCATACCGAAGAAGAACGTGCTCGCCGCATGGGACGTGTTTGGCGAGATCTTCGGCATACCCCTCCGTGTGGCGACCACCAGCTCACGCAGCCAGAGCGAGACCGACAAGATAGAGGAGATGATGCAGCGCATGGGCTTGGCCAGCTACGCAGTGCTGCCTGAGGGTACCACCGTGCAACTGGTGGAGAACGCCAAGAGCGATGCCTTCAATGTGTATGACAAGCGTGTGGATAGAGCCAACTCGGAAATATCGAAGCTCATCATCGGGCAGACCATGACCATCGAGGACGGCAGCAGCCTCTCGCAGAGCCAGACCCACCTGGAGGTGTTCCAGAACATCGTGGAGAGCGATGCCAAGCTATTGGCGAACACCATCAACAACCAGCTCATCCCTCGCATGATCCACCACGGCTTCCCACTGCAGGGCATGCACTTCACCTGGGACAAGTCGATAGACTACACCCCGGAGCAGCAGATGGAGTACGAGAAGATGATAGCCGACCGCTACGAGGTGGATGGCAAGTACTTCGCCGACAAGTACAACATGCCCGTGGGCGAACGCCGGCAGCAAGCCAACCCATTCGGCATGCAGCAACCATCAGGGGATGACAAGAAGGACGACAAACCTGCGTTATCCGCACCATCAGCGAGCCAACCTTTTTTCGACTAAGCCCCGACGACTACAAGGGGCTGCACCAACGATACAGACGATGGCTGGGCGACAACCTCATACCCCTGGAGGGAACCAACGACGACTACAAGAAACGGAGCGAGTACAAGAACCTCACCCACAAGTTCGACAAGATGATGAGGGCGCTCTACGGTCAGAGGGGCGCACAGCTCGACATCGACATCCTGGCATCTGACGAGGCGCAGAGCTTCATCAACGCCCATGCCGGCATCCTCGACTCCACCTTCAAGCAAGTGAGGATGACCGACAAGATGAGGGAGCGTCTCACTCGCTCCAACTACATCTTCTCGGGCATCAAGACCTTCCACGAGCTGAACGAGGCGTTCCCGTCATTGCTCGATGAGAACGGCGATAGAAAGCCGTTCGAACGCTTTTTAAACGACGTTCGCAAGATAGACGAGACCTACAACGCCAATTACCTCCACGCTGAGTACAACTTCGTGCAAGCCTCGGCAGAGATGGCGGCGAAGTGGGAACAGTACAGCGAGGATGGCGACCGCTACCTCTTGCAGTACCGCACCGCCCATGATGACAAGGTGCGCCCGGAGCACGCCGCCCTCGACCGCATCACCCTCCCGATGAGCGACCCGTTCTGGGAGAGCTACTACCCACCGAATGGCTGGAACTGCTTCGTGGCTGGCACTCCTGTGCTTACCATGGACGGGTGGAAAGGTATTGAGAGCATCAAGAAAGGCGACTTAGTGATTGGTGGAAGTGGTAAGGCACGTAAGGTAATCGGAACGCACGCCCGTACGGTGGACGATGAACTTTTCAGTGTCATCACCAAAGGGGCGATGGCCACATGCACCCCAAATCACCGCTTCTGCACACCTCACGGATGGGTCGAGGCGAGAAGCCTTCACAAGGGCGACATAATCATCCAAGTGGGTGAAAACTCCACGCTTCACCTGGTTGTTCACACAATAGCAAACGCTCGCACCTTGTTGCGTTATGGCTTGATGGCGTGCGTAAGAAAGTGGAAAGCGATTGCGTCCCTGGCAGTCAATGACAAGGTTGATGTCGGGAATGAAAAAGTCAACGACGTAACCTCCAAGAAGCTTTCTCGTCTCGAATGGAAGGCCTATTGCCGTCAGGTGGTCTCTTATGATTTCCTCGCTTTTGCTCAATGGTGTACGGAGTGCGCTCATGCGCTCTGGGTGAAGCCTGCGAGTGGCAAGGGCATGTTGCAACGCCTTCGCCTTCACGTCAGGGCGAAGAAGGGAAGAGCACGA
>UMLJ01003605.1_pt1 | contig 41216 bp, 27 predicted proteins | sample 1966521 | NCBI WGS metagenome assembly UMLJ01 (sample SAMEA4836199, study PRJEB28245) | human gut metagenome | biome: gut microbiome; material: fecal sample | place: Denmark | collected 2008
AAAAGCGTCATGGGCTTCGGCGCCGATATCGAGAAAGCAGAAGACAAAGACATGGACGAGCTCCTCCAGCAGGTCCAGCCGGAAGACCTCCTGAAATTCGGTCTCATCCCCGAATTCATCGGCCGTCTCCCCGTCATCGTCGCCCTTCACCCGCTGAAGGAAGAAGCCCTCGTCAAAATCCTGACCGAACCGAAGAATGCCCTCGTCAAGCAGTACAAGAAGCTGCTGGCCATGGATGGCGTAGAGCTCGTCATCGAAGACGCTGCCATCCATGCGATCGCCCGCCAGGCGATCGAGCGCAATACCGGCGCCCGCGGCCTCCGCGCGATCATCGAGAAGATCATGCAGAAAGTCATGTATGAGATCCCAGGCATGAAGGACGTCGTGAAATGCACCATCACGGAAGACAACGTGGTGAACCACACCGATCCGCTGCTGGAACGGAAAGCGGCAGAAAAATAAAAAATACCTCCCTGTGAGCTAGTCACAGGGAGGTATTTTTGTTGTGAGGCGGATGCTGATCAGTGGGCGGGCATGGGTAGATCGCCTGACCTACCACTCCCATATCCTTAACATGAATGGCGAATCGTATCGCTTCTAAAATGCGCACAAAAGGAAGTCGTAGTTTTTACGGTCAAAGTGGCTCAGAAATTCACGGCCATGTGGCTCACTTTTTCATTGACATTAGATCCGCGCTTAAGATCCAAGGGGCTGGTCTGAATCCCTGGGTCCATTATAGGGAATACTCGGATAACTTATATTAAGCCATTTTAGCAATAAACTGATATAAAAATACCACAATCAAAAACATAATAACTTCAATAGCAACCAAAAAGTTTCTACGTTGTATATTACTCTATACATTTTGCCTAAATCCTGTTTATGGTATACATAATTTAACTCAGCCTCTTTTTTTATTACTTGTAAAATCCCAATACTCGATGCACCAATAGCTAGGCAAAGATAGGAAAACAATCGCTCTTCTTCTATTTGAAAAAATTCTAGCAATCATCTCTATTTTCAATAAAACCAGAAAACTTATTATCAAGCTTAAATAGCTTATCACATACTCCAACAAGTAAAATTTTTCTGAAATGTATTCTTTAGGAAACCTTTTGAAACATTTATATGTCATACGACAAATCTCGAGAAAGAATATTATTTTAATTAAATCCATTTCAGTCATAATCAATTACCTGCTTTCTGAAATCGATTTAATTTTTCCATGTATTCTTTTTCTTTATCAGTTTTGGTATTTTTTAACTTATATTTCAATACAAGAGCATCAATAGAACGATTAGCTATAGCTGATACTCCTACGGATGCAATACCACTACTGAGAGATAACGTTCCAACAAAAGTGCTAATACCGATAGAATCCTTTGCTACAAATTTGGAATTTATCTCCTGAATATTTTTTCTTAAACCTGTCATTTGTTCTATTGCACTCCTAAAAGAGAATACTTTAAAGCAATGACAATAGCTATCATTATAGCTTCTATAACTATTAAAAAATTTCTACGAATTATATTATTCTTATATTCATTTTCCAGCTTTATTCCATAATTCTTATAATCTAAGATTGCCTTTTTTTTGATTGCTTCCAAAATACCAATCCCCGATACTCCTAACATCAGACAAATTCCTAGAAACATATTAAATTCAACAATATGTAAAATTACAGAAATCTTCGTTATAAAGAGTAAGACTAAAAAACTAATTATAAAACATGAATATGAAAAAGTGTACAGTAAAAAGTAGCTTGTTTCGTGAAAATATTCCTGTGGAAACTTATGAAAGCATTTCCAAATCATACGAAAAACACCAAAGAGTAGAATAACTCGAATTAAATCAATTTCAGTCATAGTTTGTCACCTTCTTTCTGAAATCGATTCAGTTTTTCCAAATTATTCTTTTCTTTATCAGTTTTCGTATACTGTAATTTGTACTTTAGGACATTAGAATCAATATACCGATTAGCTGCAATTGACAGTCCTATAGTAGTAATACCACCGCCAAGTGGTATAGTTCCCACAACAACTCCACCTAATAGTCCCACGGAATCTATGCCAAGAGCCCAATACCTATCCTTACCGCTATAATCCCTGAAATCCTGACTAATATTCATTGTACCATTTATAACAGAACCTACAACGCCATATTTCCCAAGTGCTTTTGCCCATGCAGGTGCATATTGCTGATCTTTAACCAATTCCCATGGTAATCCAGCACTTTCCGCAATTCCCCAATTTCGTACAGAGGCCCATCCATCAAAAGCCCCTATTCCTTTATAGTCATAATAATCTTTTCCCATTACTTCATTTACTTTATCCCGTGCTTGATCTTCTAATGTTTTTTTGACATCCAATGGGATATTCGGACTAAAAGTAGGTATGCCAGAAGCATCAACACCTAGTAACGTAAATGGATTATTATCAACTTTTCCTACATCAGGATGGATTTTTTCATAATCTGATAAAAGTTCATTTGTATAATCATCTTGTAATTGGCTCTTCTTTCTGTAATATTCAGCCTCATCAGTATTCCCATCATTTTCTGCCTGCTTTATTTTTTTGTCATAATTTTCTGCATCTTTATGATTAATCCAGTTAAACTTTGTTCCACTCCATGCTGTAGCAGATCCTACGTCACCATCTCCACCAAAGAGCTTCCCTGTCGCATATCCGAAAATGCTAGCGACTTCTTCTCGCATGTCTGGGTGGTCTTTCAAGAAGTTATCCAGCAATGGCTGCAAACTTTCCATACCACCTTCTGCCATTACACCAGACAGTACATTGTTCCCGCCTAGTTTGGCTGTGATACCACCTAAAAGCCCATGAAGTAATGTTCTTCTGCTATCATTCTTGTCCCAGCCTTTTTCTTTGGCAATATCACCAATCTTTTCGGCTCCCAGTTTGGCAAATTCGTTAGCCAGTGCCTGTCGTTCTTGCACCTTCTCTTTGTCAAAAATCTTTTCCAACTGGTTCAAGGTATTCTTTGTATCTCGTTTAAGGTCAGAAATATCCTGTTTCTGGTGTTCTTTATCAGTGATGGTAATCGCCCCTTCTGAAACAGCAGATTTTGTTATGCTTTCTGCTTTGCCCTTGACCGGTTGTGATTTAACCGGACTAGTACCACCGGTCAAACCGCCGACCTTCTTATCACCGACGGTTTCTTTCGGAGACCAGCTGGCACCATAGTTTCTGCCACTCGCGGTTGCTTTATAGTCTGCCTTGTTCTCTATATCTTCCCATACTAATGTACCTGTGGTAAGGGTGTTTTTGTCTTGGCTTGCATGGCTATCTATCAAGCCACCCTTGAGATGGGTAGTATCTTTGACAGAGACATCATAGCCTTGGCTACCGGCAGTGATGCCAGCTTGGTTTGTCACGCTTTCATAGGTGGAATCTATGTTGCTCTTGGACGTACCAACAGCCAAGCCACCTTTTAGACTGGATTTCATTTTGTTATTATCGATTGTCTTCTTCATACTGCCAATGTTCAATCCCATGCCTTTGCTTTCATTATGAGATGTATAGCTGTCCTTATCCTGTACACTTTCAATGGTCAGATTTCCGCCCGCCTTGATGGTCACTTTATCTCCATAGGCATTGCTGCCACGTAAGGTTGTATCTTTTCCGCTTTCAGTGGTCAGATCCTTTCTGGCAATGACTTGGCTGCTGGTATGGGTGAAGATCCCTTCTGTTTCATTGCCCTGTCCTTTGCTTGCATTGGCATAGAAGCTATTTCCTGTAGGTGCAAAACTCATACCTGCCTGGCTGCTTTTGCTGCTTTCTTTCGTGTCACTAGAGCTTCTATTTTCTGCTGCACTGAGGGTGATATTTTCTCCCGCATTCATAGAAACATTATCACCAATAATCTGTGATCCTTTCATCTCGATGTCTTTCTTGGCAGTGATATGAATATCGTTATTCGCCAACAGATTACTTCGTACTGCTTCTATAGTTTCCGTGTGTGTTTCTGCTTTAAAAGAACTGGTTCCGATTCCTACGCTGACACCGGGCATTCCTTTCCCTGACAGATCTTTCAAGACATCTTTCCCTTTTGCTATTGTCTGGTAGACTTCTGCGCCATAAAGTGCTTTCAGTTGTTTATCTCTAGCGCTGGATGCCTTTTGCGCATAAGCCAGAGCATCACTCAGAACTGCTACTGCTCCACCCGTAGCAGAGACAGTGAGCCCGCTCTTTTTATACTCGTGCTTTTCTTCGCTATGATACACATTGTCTTTGCTGGAAATCTGTACATTTTCGCCTGTGATAGAAATATCCTTCCCCGCGAGTACGGCTGATGCGCCGATTTCTACCTTGTTGCCTGATTCGATCGACACATTGCCACTGGTGCTTCCCACGATCGATGCTTTCTGCAGAAGGTCAGCATCGCTATACTGATCTTTCCGTTTCTCCGTCCCGATGGTGAAGCCGAGTCCGCCACCCGAGAGCAGGCCGCTCTTCTTGACCTGCTTAGCGTAGTCATGCCGTTCGTACTCTTCCGCGCTGGAAATGGAAGTATCTTTGCCGGAAGAAATCGCGACGTCATGTGTGCCGATGACTTGGGATCCAGTCATATTCGTATTCCCGCCCGCGGTGATCTGCACGGCATCTCCCGAAAGGGTAGAGGCTGTCACGGTCTTGCTTTCGTCACGGCTCTTGATCGTTGTGGTCTTGCTGGAGAGGAGACCGCGTTCCTTGTATTTCAGGCCGTAGTCGTCCTTGGACTCATTATATCCGTTTTCCAGGTTCACGTCACCCTTGGCGGCAACCGTTATTTGACCGTTTTCTGAAAGTACCGTTGTATTTCTGGCACTCAAATTCTCACCCGCCGCGAGGGTGATGTTTTTCCCTGCTGCGAGTGTGTTTGTCGTCTCTGTTTTTCTATAGGTGCGGATATAGTTATCACTATTCTCAGTCATATCTTTCTTGGCTTCCAGACTATCCGTATCCATAGTGAGATTGTGCCCAGCAGAGAAGATCATAGAGCCATTTTCACCCAGAGCCGCGAGAGTGGCTCCAGTCATGGTGATGTCTTGTCCTGCTTGCATGAGAAGTACGCCTTCTTTCCCTTTCACAGCAATGCCAGCGGTAGTATCTAGGATATCCTGGTTTTTGCCATGTTGGACGGTGTCTTTCATAAGAATGTTTCTGCCTGCATCGAGTAAGATTTTGTTTTCTCCCTCGATGATACCACTATGTACAATATCTTGGCTAGCTTTGAGGGAAATGTCATTGCCGAAGATAGTGCCTTTGTTCACGATGTTCTTGGACTTAGTGATGATGGTATTTCCTTTGAGTGTGCCTTGGTTCGTCAAAGTGCCCTTGGTATCTGTAATCAAGGTATTGGCACTGATGAGGCTGCCGTCTTCGGTGAGGGCTTTTGCCGTGCTGGCTTTGAGATACACATGAGGATAAAGAACCGTGTATGTCTTGCCATTCACGGTGACGGTGGTGGTCTCAAGCCAGACGATGTCGCTGGTGAGAGCGGCTATCTGTTCTTTGGTGAGGGCGATGCCTGGTTTCAGGTTGTATTCTTTCGCATAGGTGATCCCTGCATCCATGAGGGCTTTGTATTCCTCTTCATCATTGGTATAGCCATTGAGATAACGCATGCCAGTGAGCTGGGTCACTTGGTTCCGGATGAGTTCTTGTTCATAGAATCCGTCACCGAGCCGTTTATTTACTTTGTCGTTATCCCAAAGAAGCTGGTTGTACATGTAATCAGACGAGAGAAATGTCTTTTTGTTGGTAAAGGTGGGATCGGTCTCGATGAGATATTTGGCCTTCTCTTCTGGATGGAGCTTGTAGAGAGAGCTATCTGGGATAAAAGACAGCGTGCCACCTGTTTCTTTTCCGGCTGTACTGCCTGGATTGGTTTCTTTCCCGGTAGCAAATGGATTCAAATGCTGCTGGACGTTATCTCGCATGGTCTGGGTGATGTCTTCTTTATTTGGGTTCTTTCCTGTGTTTCCTTCATAGGATCCAACATCAAGAGAGGTGGGGTTGTCCAGCTCTTTCTGTGGCGTCATGAAAATTTGGTCCCGATAGTGCCGTCTCCATGCCTTATGGGGTCTATGTTTTCTTTTGGTGTAGCTTTCTTGTGTGGTACCGAAGGTAATTTTCTGCACTTGATTCTTTTCGGCAATGTTGTCCAATGTGCCACTGTTTGCCGTGAGGGTACTCCCAGCGGTGATACGGCTGTTTTCATTGGTCACGTTACCTGTCAGTGTCATATCTTTCCCACTGGAAATGTTGCCCGCTTTCGTTTCCTGCACTTGTTTTTCTGTCGTGTGGGTGGTGGTGCGAATGATGGTGTAGTTTTTGATGGCTTTACTTTCGATAGCACCGATGGAATCATTGTAAGCCTTGGCTTCTTCGTTGTAGGCTTTTATCTTTTCATTGAGTTGATTCAATATTTCTTTATACTGCTTGTCCCAATCGGCTTGCTTCGGATCATCATAGCGGGGGCGTGGAGTATCCATGGATTTGACACCCAGTTCTTTGAAAATGGGATCATCGTAGTCATAGTTTGGTGCTTCTTTGCCTACTAAATCGTCGGGGACCGGTGTTTCGCCGTCTTTCCGTTCTTCCTCGGTGATTTGCTCTATCTTGTCATAACCGGCTTCTTCGTAGAGTGTTTTTGGGGTGATACCTTTGTTATGGTACGCCCCATAGCCGCTATCCAGAGCAGAAAATTCATTTCTGGTGAAAGATTGCCCTTTTTCTGGATGTCCATCTTCATCGATACGGATAAGGTCGGGATTGGTGACTTCGCTTGTCCATACACGTTTTGCCGAGAAGGCCTCATTGGCATTGGTGATGGTAGGAGCTGTGAGAGACATATTTCCTTGTGCTTTGATGTCAGCTCCTTGGTTAGTGATGTCTTTGGCTTCGGAAATAGTCATGTTGCCACCGGCATAGAGCAGAGAAGAGGCACTATTCAGCAAGGTGTCCCCTGTAATGATCATGTCATTCCGTGCAGCGATAGTGGCAGACTTCACCTGTGCCATATCTGCTAAAATAGCATCGACAGCCTCTTTGGAAGCAGCATAGGCCGCTTGCTTATTTTCTATTTCTTTGAAATAGTTTTCTTTTTCACTATCGCTCTTGAAAGCGGTCACGTCGATGGCGAAGGCGTCATCCAGATCTTTTTCTTTCTGCTTTAAATCTTTCATAGCAGCAGCCAGTTTTTCTTCCAGTACTTTATCTTTTCTATTTTCCAGCGTCTTAGCATGAAGGGTAATGTCTTCACCATAGATGCGACCGGTAGCTATATTCTGTAATATATCTGTGGTGATTGTATTTGCTTGGTCAGCACTCACTAAACCACGGTTTGTCAGAGTCGTGGACGTGATAGAAACACTGCCACCGTTGATCTCACCACTTTCTTTATTGGAAATATCTTTGGCATTGAGTGTAAGTGTCCCTTTGGATTCCAGTTTCTTGCTGTTAGTCAGGTTACCTTTGGCGGAAATGGTCAGATTTCCATCTGCCTGGGTGATACCGTAGTTTTCTTTCGCACTGTCATTGGTGATGTCATTATCTGTGGTGATAGTCAGATTATTACCTGCTGCCAATTTCCCATCCAGCTGAATATCTTTCGTTGTGATAGTTTCATTCTGCCCAGCCGTGATGATTCCTTGGGCATTATGAATCAGATCAGATGAAATAGAAATATTCTCATTGGCAGCGATTAGACCTTGTTCATTTTCCAGTTTGTCTGATACAGAAATGGTATTGCTCCCATAAGCAGTTAGTTTCCCTTGAGAGTTATTTAGTGCTTTTCCTTGGATAGACAAGGTACTACCAGAAGCGATATTACCATTCATGTTGTCCGTATGACTGGCTTGGATAGTCACATTTCCATTGGCAAGGATTTCACTATTGGAATTGTCCAGCGCATTTTCTCCTTCACTGGTTGTGGTAATGGACAAGTCTTTTTCAGAAGCAATGGTCTTGTGATTGGTGACTTGGTTGGCAGTGATTGCCATATTTCCAACGCTTCCGATGGTTTTATCATTGACAACCTGCCCGTCAGCGCGTAACGTCATATTTCCGGAAGCTGCCATAGTGCCAGTATTCTGTATATCTTTCGCATGGATGGTCATGTCTTCCGTGCTGTGGGTGGTGCCGGCATGGTATAAGTTTCCTTGGTTATCCAGCACCATATGCTGGCTTTCGATGGCACCTTTAATGTCTATAGGAAGGCCTTTTTCATTGCCAATAAGGAAGATACGTCCAGCATACATGCCGCCTAGGTCTTTCACATCAATGGCAATCTCCGGTTTCTTTCCTTTTCCTTCGATAGCAGTGACTTTCCCTGTATTGGCATCAATCACATTGGCACCGGTGGTGACATGTACGGTATTCCCAAAGATAGCCGCTTTGATTTCTGCGGCTCTGGTATAAAGTTCCAATGTGTCTGCTTTTTTGCCATTGAGCCCATTTCCGGTGATAAGAATGGTAGCGTCATTATCTATGCGGAAATCTTTCAGTCGTTCCTTGTTGTCATACTCCGGTTTGCCCGTGGTCAAAATGGCACGAGCTGTATTGATGAATCCGCCACCATTGACGGTAATACCATTCGGATTGGCAATGATCACATCAGCTTTATGGCCTGCTACTTCCAGAAACCCATTCATCGTCGTAGGATTTCCGCTGGTCACTTGGTTCACAATGATTTTCGCTGGATCTTGTGCCATATTGGCATTGCCTTGCACGTAACCGGCCAGTTCCGTTTTTGATAGGGTATAGGAGTTGTTCAGAATGGCCCCTTTAGTAGGTATATTGAATCGTTCATAGTCATTCCGAGAGACGCCACCGGCAGTGGGAGCAGAAATATTGACCAAGGGGATCCCATTGGCTGTTTCCTGCACTAATGGCTGACGGTTTCCTGGGGCTCTCTGGTCTGGCAGAATCGGTGCTTCAGCGAAAATGGCAGTGTCAGCGAAAAACACTCCTGCTAAGAGAAGGCTCATGATTTTTCTGGCGAGTTGTTTTGTATGATTTCGTTGCATGATATATGACGCTTCCTTTTATTATTAGTGACTCGTGACTGGTGACCAGGTGAGGAATTAGGCTGTATTCTTCTTAATGTAAGAAAAGCGTGAGTTTCCCTATACGATTTCTTCGGAACCGCCTTCCCCGATGGGGAAGGCATTGGAATGGAAATTAGTCATTAAAGATTAGACAATTAAATTCCTAATTCCCAATCCTTAACTACTAATCACTAGAACTTGCAAGTAATAGTGAATCCCATAGGCCACCGCCTGGTGTGGTATCCTTCTGGTTTATACAAAGCTCGACTGATAAACGCATCGTAGGAAATACCAGAGGAAAAGGTTCCTCTCATCCCGATAGTAGCACCGGCAATGGTTCTGCCGACTAATGTGTCTGTGCTCACGCCATAGACAGCTCCCACATCCAATCCCATATAAACCTTACTATGTAAAGAGGGAATCGTGCTGGCTAATTCATTTCGTAAGTACCAACCACTTTCGCCCATGAGAGTGTACTCTCCGTCAAAGCCATTCACAGTATATCTGTTTCCTATACTTAGCATATCCACGCCATAGAGACGATTGCCTTTGCTATTCCATTGTCCGTGAAGGGAACTGGAAAAAGTAGCGGGGCGATGTCCCATGGTAAAAGGCTGATACCAATCTACATCAAAGAGTCACATCTGGTATCTTGTCTTTGGCGCATCTGGATATTCATTTTCTTTCTGCGCACCGAACCATCCCATACCTTGTTTGTGTGCTACTCGAAGATACAAAGTATTTCTTCCGAAATAGATTCGGTCATTGAATCCAATTTCCAAAGCTGATGTGTCCATGGCCTGCACAGGAATTTCCGTATCATTGATGAAATAATGAGAATTCCGTTTGCTCATCGTGATATCCATGGATCGTCTTTCTGTCTGAGAACGAGAAATCATATGCTCCAGACTTACACGGCTCGTTTGCGACTTTCCGGAACTGGTAAAGTCATATGGCTTAGAGAAGACAAGTTGGTTGTACCAATTTCTGCTATGGCTGATGGTCAGTCTATTTTTGCCACAGGGAATCGAATAACTAAAGCTCTGGCTTCGTGTCCCCTTTTCACTCCAATCCCGGCTAGTGTCTAGCGTATTGGATATGTATAAGACATCATTGGCATTGAACACTCGATCAAATCCAAGACTGGTTGTAAATTGGTCTTTCCCCGTTTCTTTCATCCCAGAATCATCAAAAGACAAACTGCCATGGACTTGTTTCTGGCTATGAATGGTAAGTTCCAAATCCGAAACCCACGGTTTATTGGGTGGAAGGATTTTCATAGACACATCGAGCGAAGAGACCCGCTTCATATTCTCCAGACCTTCCTCTAGCATCCGAAGATTCATCAAATCTCCCTCTCGGATGGGGAAAGCATTTTTCCATGGAAGATTCTCGCTTCCCTTTGCATATACCACTTGTCCTAACTTTCCAGGGGTACAATACAAAACAAGTTTCTCCCCAGATAGGTTTTGCTCCGGTATTACCACTTGGCTTGTCACATAGCCCTTATCTTGTAATTTTTGATTCAGTTCTCGTACCAATTCTTCTATATCTGACAGTTTCAAATTTCTGTTTTCGTAGGAAGGAAGCAAGTCATACAGAAATTCCAATTCTTCAGGTAGATTTTTCAGCGTGATTTCTTGCACATAAAAAGCAGCTGATGGAAGGGAGCCACTGGACATCCCTTTCTCACCATCTGCTTTTTCTATTTGTATACGAGACAGACTTTCTCTGTCTGCTTTCCACTTGGCTATTTCTTTCGCTTGATTTTGCAATTCCTGGTGTGCAAAAGGTTGTGATACATCTGCCGCATCTACAGATGCTTGCGTACCAAGGCATAAAAGCGTGATTGGTATAATTATCCATCTATTTTTCATAGAGTTTCCCTCCCTTACATGTGGGGCTTTTCTTCTTCTTGATTACTCATTCTAGCACTAACAATAAGTATTTGCAAAACCTCATGATCACCTTTCCTTAATAAAAGCTGATCTATTTAGGGGCATAATGGCCGTGAAAAAAATGAGCCACATTTGGCTGACATCCCATATAAAAAGTTGAGATAAAAACATGAAAGGTCTGATATTTCGATCAGTTGCTCTGACGCGCATAGGACGGTTCAGACTGTAGAATCGGTTCATCATAATAACTCTTTGAATTCTCAATTTTTTCTAAAATTAACCGTTCTCCTCTTTTCAAAGACGCATCCTCATTATATAATTAGATAATTTTGTGCGTCTTTCGCACTATATGATTTTCAGGGTCATTGTCTGCACAAGATCAGACACGCAGGGGAGGTATTATGTCGGAAAAATCTTTGGAAGAATTGGAATTTGAAGAAACTGGCGTCACCCGGAAGGAACGATGGAAGGTCATGTGGGCTTCGATCGTCGGGTATGCGATGGATGGACTGGATGTTTTGATTCTGTCCTTTGCCATGGTAGCGATCGTTTCGGAGTTTGGTCTGACGCTCGGGGAAGGCGGTCTCATCGCGACGTACACGCTGATCGGTACGGTCCTTGGCGGATATCTTTTCGGTGTCTTTGCTGATTACTTCGGTCGTGTGCATACCTTTGCACTGACCATCATCATTTTCTCGATCTTCACCGGGGCCTGCGCTTTTGCAGACAATGTCATGCATCTCAATATCCTTCGTTTCTTCGCAGGGCTCGGCCTTGGCGGGGAATACGGGATCGGCATGACGCTGGTCACGGAGACCTGGCCGGCAGCGAAGCGCGCGCGTGCTACGGCGGGCGTGGCGATGGGCTGGCAGGCGGGTGCTGTACTCGCTGCGATCCTGGCGGCTGTCGTTCTTCCTGATTATGGCTGGAGAGGCCTCTTCCTTGTGGGCGTTATCCCGGCGCTGCTGGCGGCATGGGCGCGCCATGGCTTGAAGGAACCACCGATGTGGCTGAAGCGCAAAGAGCTGAAGAAGCAGCTGAAAGCAAGAAAGGCGGCTGGAGAGACGCTGACGGCGGAAGAAGAGGAAGAGCTCGCGGAAGTAAGCAAGTTCCCTCTCGCACATCTGTTCTCCAGCCCGTCGAAGACGGTGACCACGATTTCTCTCACCATCATGACGAGTGTGCAGAATTTCGGCTATTACGGCATCATGGTCTGGCTGCCGATGATCCTTTTGAAGGAACACGGCCTTTCCACGAGCTCGATGTCAGGCTGGATGGTCGTCACGGTCATCGGCATGATCGCAGGCATCTATGTCTTCGGCTATCTCTCGGACCGTTTCGGCCGTAAGAAACCGTATCTGCTCTTCTACGTGTGCGCGGCAGCGATGGTGTATGTGTATGTCAATCTGAATACGCCGATGGCGCTGCTCTTCGGCGGTGCGGTGCTCGGCTTCTTCTGCAATGGCATGATGGCCGGCTATGGTACGCTGCTTTCTGAAAACTATACGACGGATGCGCGCTCGACGGCGCAGAATTTCATTTTCAATACAGGCCGTGCTGTCGGCGGCTTCGCTCCGGCGATCATCGGTGCGCTGGCACAGGCAAATGGCTTCTCTGCGGCTTTCGCTCTGCTGTCCTGCGTGTACCTCGCGGCAGCGCTCAATGTCCTTTTCTTCATCAAGGATACCAAGGGTGTGACGATCAAATAGTCGCTGGCGACTGGGCAGTAAAAAAGACTCGTGAGATCTCACGAGTCTTTTTTTATTGTCTTATATGTCTTATAACCCCAGCGCTTCTTCGCAGGTGGCTGGCATTTCCGGTACGGGCGTCTTGAACCATTTTTCGTGGAGCTCATTCAGGGTACCCTTCTGTTTCAGGTCGGCGATGGCTTTATTGACCTGCTGCTGCAGTTCTTTGTTGTCTTTATTGAAGCCAAAGGCGAAGTACTGGACTTTGGAGTCCGGCACATCGACCACGCGGAAATTGTCCTTGCCGTCTGTCGCGACGAAGTAGTCTGCGGCAGGCTTGTCGAGGATGCCCGACTTCGCACCGCCTGCTTTGAGTTCCATCACGATATCCGATGCATGGTCGAAGCCGCGGATCTTCATGCCCTTATCCTGGGCATAGTACGCGGCTGTCGTACCCATCTGTACGGCGACTTCGGCGCCGTCCTGCATGTCTTCGACAGAGTGGATCGGGCTGTCCTTCGGGGTCACGACCGCAAGCTTTGTCGCATAGAAGGGGGCGGCGAAGAGGATCTTGCCGGCTCTTTCTTTCGTGGCTGTCATGCCGGAAGCCGTCATGTCGACTTCATGCGACTGCAGAGACGGGATGAGTCCGTCAAATGCAATGTTCCTGAATTCAACATCGCGTCCCAGTTCTTTCGCTACCGCGCGCACTACGTCGATCTCATAGCCGGTATAGTCTTTTCCATCTTTGGATTTAAATTCAAAAGGCACATACGTCGCATTCGTAGCCACTTTCAGCGGGGCTTTGCCCGATGCCGCGTCTGCCTTCTTCTCGCTGCCGCAGCCGGATGCAAGTCCAAGTGCGAGCACGGCCGCTGCGGCCAGTGTCAATCCCTTTTTCCAAGTTTTCATTCTTATCGCCTCTTCTAAAATGCATAATCATAAAATGATGTACATATTATATAAAGTGGTATGCGATTTGTCCACGAGAAATCAAAAGGATATGCTTGGAGAAGCGACTGCGCCGCAGTATAAAAGCGGGCGATGCTCGAAGGTGAGCGGGTAGCAGGTTTCCCGTTTGAGTTTGTCTGATGGGAGCCGTTTGAACGAGAATGACAAAGATTTCTCGGCAACGCTTTCAATGACGATACGAGAGAGACTGATGTCTTCTAGTCTCTTAGTCTTCCCTGCACTTGAGATTCCTAATCCCTAGCTACCAGTCACCAGTCACCAGTCACTAGTCACTAGTCACTAGGCTCCCATCGCGCTACTTCGATCTCTTTCCCGAAGGTGAAGGACCAGAGGTAGAGGTGCTTGACGGGCTTTCCCAGCAATTTCTCGGCGGATTCGCCGTAGACCTGGAGCTGGATCTTGTAATGGGCTTTCAGCTCTTCTTCGGTCATGGTGCGGTCGGTCTTGTAGTCGATGATGGTGAGGCCGTCTGCTTCTTCCACGAGGCAGTCCATGATGCCCTGCAGGAAGAGGGTCTCGCCCTCTTCGCACTGCGGGTAGAAGGAATGGGCGGGAAGGAGGATGGAGAAGGGCATTTCCTTCCTGACGGCAGCGGCTCTTCGCATCAAAGCGGCGAGGGGGCTTTGGGCAAAGGTGAGGAGGGCTTCTACGGGATTGCGATCTTTTCGATGGGAGAGGAGGACCTTCGTCTCCTCTTCAGTGAAGACGTGCTTGTCAGAAAGGGCGCGGATGTGTTTTCTGAGGGCGTCTTCGCTGGGGAAAAGGGCGGTGAAGTCGATCATTTCCATCGCCTTGTGCATGAGGGTGCCGAAGGAGGTGCCGCTATACAGGGGGGCATCCTCGCTTAGGAAGGCGGGCGGCGTGCTGTAGTCGGCGGGAAGGCCCTCTGTCTCTGCTGCGTCCTCAAGGTCGCCTGCGAGAATGGAGGAAGCGTAGGGCGGTTCATCTCCCTCGGCGTATTCTGCCTCTTCGCGGAGCTTGACGGCGGCGGTGGCGGTGAGTTTGGCCGGGGTCGCTGTCGCACCGGGGAAGGCGTAGTGCCAGGAGAGCTGGTGGGAGAGCCAGTCAGGGACGGTTTCCGGAAGATGGGCGAGGAAGGCCTCTCTATCGAAGGCGGGGGATGCGTCCTTTTCTTCCTTCGCCGTTTCCGGCTTCTCACTCTCTTCGAGGAGGGCTTTCTCGCTTTCTGTGAGCAGGTCTTTCTGGGAGATGATGCGGAAATCAAAGTGGGAGTGGTCGCCCGCAGCATCGCCTTGGAAGGAGGGAATCTTCTCGAGGCGGCTCCAGACAGAGGAGAGATCTCTGTGGTGGAGCGCGGCGGGGAGGATCCAGTCCAGGTAGGAGCGGGCATGGGAGATGAGGTGTGAGGGGAGCGGGAGCGGCGTGTCATTTCCGCTGCCGGCGAGCGGGGTCATGCAGGCGGCGAGCACTTTCACCGCGTCCTTGACGGAAGCGGTGAGGTAGAGGGTATCGCGGGCACGGGTCATGGCGACGTAGAGGAGGCGCGCTTCTTCGGCACGGCTTTCACGCTCGGAGGCGGCGCGGACGGCGTACCAGTAGAGGGAGGGCCAGCGCAGGCGTCTTTCGATGTCGAAGTATTGGATACCGAGGCCGAGCCCTTTGTGGCAGAGGGCGATGCCGGTCATGTCCGAGGCATTGAAGTTTTTCGCGAGGTCGGCGAGAAAGACGACGGGGAATTCCAGTCCTTTGCTGCTGTGGATGGTCATGATACGGACGGCATCGTGAGAGACGGCGTCGGTCTTTGTCTGGAAACGGCCATCGCCCTTGAGCAGGCTCGACAGCTCTGTGAGGAAGGGGTAGAGACCGTTGTGCGTGCCTGTGTCGCGCGCGCGGGCGAGTTCATAGAAGGAAAGCAGGTGGGCGCGGCGGGCATGTCCGCCGGGAAGGCCGGAGACGTAGGTGAGGTAGTCGGTGTCCTCCCAGATCTCCTGAAGGAGTGGTGCGATGCCGCCTTGCACGGCATGCTCGCGCCATGCGCTAAAGTGGGCGAGGAAGGCGGACAGGGCGTCGGCCTTTTCTCTGGAGAGCAGGGGCGCGGCTTTTTCGAGGAGCGGGAAGAGATGGTCTGCCTCGTTTTCTTTCATGAGGAGACGGAGACGGGCGAGGTCTGTCTCCGTGAGCCCTACGAAGAAGGAGCGGAGCACGGCGGTGAGCGGCAGGTCCTGCAGCGGGTTATCCAGGATCTGAAGGAGAGCGATGAGTGTCTGTACTTCCAGATTCTTCACATAGTCATCTTCTCGGGAGGAGACGGCAGGGATGTGATGCTCTTTCAGGATCTTGAGCAGGGCGGGGCCTTTCGAGGCGATGGAGCGCAGGAGGATCACGATATCTCCATATCGGATGGGACGGAAGGTGCCGTCCTTATTCATCACCTGTCGTCCTTCTTGCATGAGGCTTTCGATATGGCTCGCGATGAGGCGGCCTTCGGCGTCGATCGTGGAGAGTTCCTTGAGCTCGGGCCGGTCCGTCTCGGCGAGTTCGCTGCCATCGATGAGCTCGATCGTGACGCAGCCGCCGACGTAGTTTTCCGGGCGCGCTTCTTCATGGCGTCCCGGGTAGAGGGCTTCGGCGTCGCCGTAGGTGAGCTCCAGATTTTTCTCTGTCATGAGCTGCCGGAAAAGATAGTTGATGGAGGAGAGGACGGCGGCATCGCTTCGGAAGTTGCGGTTCAGGTCGATGCGCTGACCGCCTTCACCGTCTGTAAGGAAGCGGTGGTACTTGGAAAGGAAGATCGTGGGGTCGGCTTGCCGGAAGCGGTAGATGCTCTGCTTGATGTCGCCGACAAGGAAACGGTTATGCCCGTTCGAGAGGAGGGTGGTGATGAGCTCCTGAATGCCATTCGTATCCTGATACTCGTCGATCATGACTTCCTTGTAGTTTCTTCGGATGGAGAGTGCGGCTTCGGAGGGGAAGTCTTCGGCGTGCTCGGGGGTGAAGTCAGGATCTTTTGTATCGAGCAGAAGGGAGAGTGTATAATGCTCGAGGTCATTGAATTCCATCACGCCCTCCTGTTTCTTCCTTGCTAGGTAGCTGCGTCCGAAGTCGAGCGCAAGTGCGGAGAGGACCTTGACTTCCGGGGCCATGGCGCGGGTCTCTTTGATCCATTGCGAGGGCGTAATGGAGAGAAAGGGGAGGAGCTTTTTCTTATAGGTGTCTTTGGCCATGTTACGAAGCGTTTTGATCGCTTCCGCTTCCGGAGATCTGCTAAAATCCGTGGACTTGATGCCGTAGGCTTTGGCTTTGGCAGCGGAGAGTCTCGGCATGTTTTTCGGGGTGAAGGAGGGCATGGCGTAGAGTGCCTGCCAGGTGGTGACTTGGGCGAGGGAGGAGAAGAAGGCGTACTCTTGGCTGAGCATCTCGCCGTAGACATCGCGTGCGATGGGATTCGTATCCAGAAGGGAGAAGGTCTGCCGGTAGAGGTCACAGATCTTTCCGGCGGTGTCGATGAGCTCGGATAGGATGGGCTGCGTCCATGGGAGGGTATCGAGCGTGGCATCCCCGGGAATCTCATAGGCGGAAGGGAGGCGCGCGAGCCAGACGTCCGGGAAGGGCATGGAGGAGGCGTAGCGGTGCATGCGCAGGATCATCTGGCGCAGGGCCTGGTCCTGATGGCCGCTTGCAAAGAGGTCGCAGGTGGTGAGGAAATCAGGATCTCCCTCCTCATACCAGCGCTCGAGGACTTCTGTCAGTACATCATCGGCGAGAATACGCGCATCATTTTCATCGGCCATGATGCGTGTCTTCGGGTCAAGATCGAGCAGGTAGAAATATTGACGCACGAGGGACTGAAAGAAGGCGTCCAGTGTGGAGATCTGCGCGCTCGAAAGGAGCGAGATCTGTCGCTCCAGGTGGCGGACGAGCGGGAGGTCCTTGGCGGCATCGGCGGCCTCGAGCTCACGGGTGAGAGAGGCGGAAATGCGGGACTTCATCTCGCTGGCTGCGGCTTTTGTGAAGGTCAGCACCAGGAGCTCATGGATGCCTGTGTGGCTTTCGGGGTCTGCCGCGAGGCGGGTGATGCGTTCCGTCAGGACGGCGGTCTTTCCGCTGCCCGCGGCGGCGGATAAGAGGAGGTTTTTATTTCGGATGCGCAGGGCCTCTTCCTGCTGGGGTGTCCAACTCATGATGGCTCCTTTAGAACAATGAGAAATTAGAAATGAGAAATGGGTGTGAAAGGTTGACGGGTTCAGGGTTCGGGGTTCAGGTTGGTGGAGCGGCGCATCATAAAATAGAAGCGCCGCGGAGTTTTGAAACAGGCGGTTTTTCCCGTATCGTGCTCCCTTTCCATAGGAAAGGGAGGCAGGGGGGATAGGGAGACTAGTGTGCAGGTAGTCGACCGCTATGAATGAGGCTGACTACGCTATGCAAGAGAAACAACTTTGACGATGCTTCTTATTCCGTAGTCAGTCCCTTCTGTACTGGCTGACTGCCTGCGCAACCGTTGCCCTATTCCCCGCCCTACGGGCGACCCTTTCCTGAGGAAGGGGCTCTGCGATATGTGCGAAATACTTATATTATTTCATTCGCGGCGCTTTTTATTGTTTTGCGCCGCACCGCCAACCTGAACCCTGAACCCATCAACCTGAATCCTTATTTCTTCGCCCTTTCCTCAAGCTCTTTCTTCAGCTCGCTGTCCTTCGGCAGGCGCACGTAGTCATAGCTCTCTTCCTCTCGGCCAGGGTCGAAGCGGCAGATGGTGTGGTAGGGGCAGTAGCTGCAGGGAGTGACGCCCTTATAGCTGGCAGGGCAGATGGAGATGTCGCCTGCGATCATGCGGCTGTGGAGGGAGAGGATGTTTTTTCTGACGATGGAAAGGAGGGCGGAGAATTGCTCCTTCGTCAGGGCAGAAGCAGATCCCTTGTGGAGGCTGCCGTCGTTGTTGAATCTCACGGGCAGGCAGGAGTCGCTTTCGCCGGCGTCCTTGTCGAGGGACTTTAGGAGGGATGGATCTGCGAGGACGTAGCCGGAGGCGTGATCCTTTTCAGAAAGGTTGACGTTTCCATTCGGCGGGACCTGCTCGACCTTGGTGACATTGCCCGACAGGTAGATATACATGAGCGCGGCGGGGAGAAGCTGCTCTTCGGGATGTTCCTGCTCGACGGCGAGAAGGTAGGTGAGGAGCTGGAGCTTCAGTCCGGCGACGATCTCTGCGAGCGTGGCTTCGGTATGGCCGGTCTTGTAGTCAAAGATGGCGACGGCATCGTCCTTCACATCGAAGCGGTCGATCTTTCCTGAAATGGTGAGTGTCTCACCGTCTTCCTTGGCAAGGTGGAAAAAGAAGGCTTTCTCAAGGTCTTTGGTATCAAATTCGCTTCGCTGGCTCCACGAGCGAAGGAAGGTGAGCGTTTCCCGGAAGGTACGGTCGAGGCTTCTTTTCGTGTAGCGGGAGGTGGCATCGGAGGAGAGGATGCCGTATTTCATCTTTTCGGAGAGGGCGCCTGCGATGGTGGAGGAGATCTCGCGGATGTCTTCATCACTGGCGTCGCGCCACTGCCTTTTTTGCCGGGTGAGTGTGCTGCCGAACTGGTGAAGACCTGCGTGAAGGTAGTTGCCGAGGTCGAGGCTTTGGATCTCTCCTTCATCACGGGCTTCCAGTGCCAGGCCGTACTGGAGGAAATACTTGTAGGGGCAGCTGCGATAGGTCTCCAGACGTGTCATGGAGCTTACGTAGCGCCCGCCGGGCTGGAAGAGGGCGCGGGCGAGTTCTTGCGGCAGGGCGTCGGGGGTATTGCTGTAGGAGAGGGCGCGAAGCTTTTCGGAAAGGATGCGCTGCCAGTGGGGACTTGCCATCGCCCAGCGGGCGAGTGCGAGCCAGGGGGAGGTGCTTTCCGGCAGGCCTTCCTGCAGAAGGCGGGGAAGGAGCGAGAGAGCTTCCTCTGGGTTGGCAAAGAAGCTGTGGTCGGGATCTTTCAGCGTGGGAGCGTGAGCGGCGGCGCATTCTGAGCTGTAGCCGAGCTTGGAAAGCTGGAGGGCCAGGAAGGAGGGCTCGCATTCTTTTCCGTCACTTCCGAGCGATGGGGAGGTGAGGTAGAGTGCATCGGAGGCGCGGGTGAGGGCGAGATAGACGAAGAACTGCTCCTGATGGATCATCTGCATGAGATCATTCCCGAAGGTGAGCTGACTGTTTTCAGAGAGAGCCTGCTTTTCCCACGCGGAGAAGAAGCCGCTCTCTTCGACGCGCTTGGGAAATTCGCCTTCGATCACGCCGGGGATGAAGACGACCTTCGCTTCCATCGCATAGCCGCGGTCCATGCCTGTCACGGTCACATGGTCAAGTGTCGGAGGGATGGTGGAATAGGTGAGGGCAGAGAGACCGTCTTCGAAGAGGGCGCGGAAATCTTCCGCTGTCATCGCCTCATCCCCTGCGACGTGGACGATCTCATCCAGAAGACCCAGTACCTTCTTCCAGACCTGCAGGTGGGGGCGAAGGCCTGTCTTTTCAAAGGCGGTTTCATCCCATGCCGACAGTGTGTGAGGCACCTTCTCACTGAGGAGAAAGCGGTAGAGTATGGCCGCGCGGTCCTTGGCGGAGACAGCGGATCTCCACGCTTCGGAAAGCGGATCGAGAAGGGAGGTGAGGCGCGTGCGCCATTCATTCACGCGGCGGCGCTCGGCGAGCTCGGCCTCGGACAGCGGCGGGGGCGTCTCATCGAGATCGCGGCAGCTGCGCTGCTCCCAGCTGTCATGCCATTGCCAGGGTCGGATGCGGTGGGAAAGGACGTAGTTTTCCAGTCGGTCGATCTCTTCCTGTGAGAATTGAGGCAGGAGCGAGGTCTTCAAGAGACGAAAGAGGGTGAGACGCTGCCAGCCCGCGTTCTTTCTGCCTGTTTCCTTTGCGAGAAACTGCAGCAGGAAGGAGGTGAGCATCACGAGCGGGTGGTTATTCATGGGATGCTTCTCATCGATGAAGCCGGGGATGCCGTAAGTGGCAAAGGAGCGGGTAAAGAGGTCGCTGTAGTTTTCCGGCGTACGCGAGAGGACGAGGATGTCACGGTAGCGAAGGCCCTTGTCTCGGACGAGCGATGTGATGGTGCGTGAAATGAGATCCACTTCTTCCTTCGGGCTTTCTGCGGTGATGAGGTGGAGCCCCTCCTTTACGCGCCCGTCCTCCGGGCGGGGGCGTGCGTGGCGTTCAAAGAAATGGCGTGCCATGAGAGAAAGGTCGCTGGTGCGGAAGCGTTTTTCTTCCGTGAGCACGATGGAGGAGGAATGGCGGATCGCACCCTGCAGCTGGCTGTAGAGCTGATACGGCCGGGCGAAGTTCGGATTTTCCGCCGCCTCTTCCGGACTGTCCATCTGCAGTGTCATGGTGACTTCCTCGGCTGTGTGAACGAGCGCGGACACGATGCGGATCTTCTGCGGCGCCATGCCGTTGAAGCCATCGATCCAGATGTGGGAGCCGCGGAGCTTCTCTGACTTGGGGATCTCTCGTGCGAGAAGGTCGAAGAGGCTCCCTTCATAAGCAAAATGCATACGCAGATAGTCGTGGTACGCTTTATATAAGAGGGAGAGGTCAGCGAGCTTTTTCCCAAGCGGTGTTTCGCCTTCCCGCTTCGAGGCGGCAAGGAGGTCGTCTTCCGTGACGAGAAACATGTCGAGCTGATGGAAGAAGGCGGTCAGCTTCTCTGAGAAATGCGGCTGTGATGCAGCGCGGAGGATCACCTGCAGTTCGTCCTTGTGTGCATCCAGAAGGCGGCGCAGGATGATCTGCTGGCCCAGCGGCGAAAGGGCATCGGCGACCGGCGAGTGCAGCTCTTGAAAAACGCGGTAGGCGAGGCGCGAGAAGCCGCACACCGTCACATCAATGAAGCCGGCGCCGGGGAAGGACTTGGCGAGCAGGTACTCCGCTGTATAGGTGCCCTGATCGGGGACAAGAAGGTAGGCGCGGCCGCCCGGTGTTTTTTTCAGATAGTCTTGGATCTCGCGGCAGCAGCGGGTGGTCTTTCCCGTGCCGGCGCGGCCGAAAATAAAATGCAGGCTCATAGGAGGCTCCTTTGGATGTGAAGGACTAGTGGCTAGGGATTAGGGATTAGGGATTAGGGATTAGAAGCGCCAAGTGACTGATGACTGGTAGCTAGGGATTAGGACTTAGAAGTGTCAAGTGACCGGTGACTCGTAACTGGGAGGCTAAGAGACTAGGAGACTAGGAGACATCTGACATTTGACGTCTAACGTCTCAAGCGGGCATCGCCCATATATACTCGCGGCGAAGCCGCTTCCTCAACCTTGAACCCTGAACCCTTAAACCCAATCCCCTTTCATATGTTATAATACTAAGATTATTTTATAAGAAAAACAAGGAGAACAAACGAATGGGGGAAAAGCTATGGACCCGTGAGTTCATCGGTATGGGTCTCACGAATTTCTTTTATTTCATGTCGCAGTACATCATGATCGCGGCGCTGCCGGTCTACATCATGGATGATCTGGGGCTCGGCGAGTGGGAGGCAGGGATGGCGATGACCTGCTTTCAGATCGGCACGGTGGTGTCCCGCCCGCTCGCAGGGCGTGTGATCGATGCGGTGAATAAGCAGCGTCTGCTCCTCATTGTTTCGGTGCTGCTCTTTCTCCTGATGACGGGCTTTCTTCTCGCGTATCGGTTGGAGATCGCGCTTTCGCTGCGACTCATTCACGGGATCGTCTTCGCACTGGGGACGACGGCTTCGGCAGCGATGGCGGCGCTCGTGCTTCCTGGCCGGCGGAAGGGAGAGGGGATCGGCTACTTTGCGGTCTGTGGAAATATGGCGATGGTCGTGGGGCCTCTGGTGGGGCTCATCCTCATCGAGCATTTCGGCGCATCGGTGCTGTTTCTCTTCCTTTCTTTGATGGCTGCGTGTGCGATCGTTTCAGGAAATGGAAAACGGCTGCCCGCGCGCGTGGTATGTCCTTCGGGAGAGACGCACCGCGGATTTCATTTTTCGGATTTCTTTGAAAAGAAGGCGCTTCCGGCGGTCATCCTGGGCGGGCTTGTCTTTTTTGCCTACGGCGGTGTGCTGACATTCATTCCCATGTACACGAGAAGCCTTGGTATAGGCTCTTACACGAGTCTCTTCTTCCTCGTCTTTGCGCTCGTCATCGTCGTATCCCGTCCGTTTGTCGGCTACCTCTTCGATCACCATGGCTCGGACTATACGGTGTATCCGGGCTTCCTTTTCTTCTCGGCGGGCTTTCTCCTCTTCTCGCAGGTCGAGGGGCCTTTCCTCCTGCTCCTCTCCGCGGCGGTGCTGGGGATCGGCTTCGGCGCGCTGGCGCCTGCCTTCCAGACCATCGCGGTCAGCAGCGCCCCTTCTTCCCGCGCGGGTGTTGCGACGTCGACCTATTTCTGGTCGCTGGATATCAGTGTGGGCTTTGCGGCGGCCTTCCTCGGGCTTTTTGCGGAGGCTTTCGGCTATTCTTTCATGTATGGCGGGATCTGCCTCGCCTCTTCGCTTGCCGGAGCGGTGTATTATTTCGTATGGAGAAGGGGAAAACAAATGAGGAATTAGGAATGAGGAATGAAGGTGGCGGCTTCGCCGCGATCCTTCGACTCAGTTCTCATATTTCAGATAAGCCATTATTTAACATACGACGTTTTTCTCCGCTCAGGATGACGAAATGCGCCGTACCACTCCCGCTGAACCCTGAACCCTGAACCTTGAACCTTGAACCCTGAACCAAATGAAAGCAAAGTAAAAAGAGGCTGTGAAGAAATGAGGATTCATTTCTTCACAGCCCCTAGTCATACCGTGTGACCACTCTGCTTCTCATCGCCTGTGTGGAATTAGGCCTATCATGGCATGAGAAAAGGGAGAGGTCAAGCACTTGCGGTCATGAGTGGATTTTTATGCGTAGTATAAACTTGCAACATTATTCAGAAAAGCGTATACTAAAATAAAAATATGTATTTTTTTAGGAGGAGGAATTATTGTGTTTAAAACGATCCAGCATACGCTTGCCAGCGTGGCACTGATCAAGCAGATCGCGGTCGGTCTGGTGATCGGCATCTTGATCGCTGTCTGCTTCCCTGCGGCCATCCCCGTCGTGAAGATCTTCGGTGATCTTTTCGTCAAAGCCCTGAAGGGTGTCGCACCGGTCTTGGTTTTCTTCCTGGTCATGAACGCCATGGCGCAGAGAAAAGAAAATGGGAACGGCAGCATGAAGCCGATCATCGGCCTCTATGTGATGGCGACATTCTTCGCATCGCTCGTCGGGGTCTGCATGTCCTTCCTGTTCCCGACCACACTGCACCTGCAGGTGGCTGCTGACACGAAGCTCGCTCCGCCAAGCGGCATCATTCAGGTGCTTCATAACCTGATCCTGAGCGTCGTCGATAATCCGGTGAATGCACTGCTCTCTGCGAACTACATCGGCATCCTGGCATGGGCGATCATCATCGGCATCGCGATGAAGAATATCGCATCCGGCACCACCAAGGGCTGGCTCGATGATATCGCCAAGACCATCACCAAGGTGGTGACCTGGGTCATCCACTTTGCCCCGCTCGGCATTATGGGCCTTGTCGCTGACTCCGTCGGCACTGCCGGCGTGGAAGCGCTCATCGGCTATGTACAGCTTCTGGCGGTCCTCATCGGTTCGTACTTCCTGGTCGCTCTTGTGATGAATCCGATCATCGTATTTTCCCGCATTCACATGAATCCATACCCGCTGATCCTCACCACGATCCGTGAAAGCGGCGTGTATGCCTTCTTCACCAGAAGCTCGGCGGCCAATATCCCTGTGAATCTGGCACTCTGCAAGAGACTCGGGCTGAATCCGGATATCTTCACGATCTCCATTCCTCTCGGTGCGACGATCAATATGTCCGGCGCCTCCATTACGATCTCCGTGCTGGCTCTGGCCGCTGCACATACGCTGGGCATCGATGTCGATCTGCCGACCGCACTCCTGCTCTGCATCGTATCTACTGTCGGTGCATGTGGTGCTTCCGGCGTCGCAGGCGGCTCTCTGCTTCTGATCCCGGTCGCTTGTGCGTCCTTCGGCATCAGCAATGATATCTCCATGCAGGTCGTCGGTGTCGGCTTCATCATCTCCGTTCTGGAAGATGCCTGCGAGACTGCGCTGAACAGCTCCACTGACGTGCTTTTCACTGCTACGGCGGAATATGCAGAACGCCGCAAGGCGGGTACGCTTCAGGCGGAAGACATGGTCCCGCATGATCACTAAATGAAAAAAAGCAACGAGGCAAAAGCCGCGTTGCTTTTTTTATGGGCGCAGGGGAGAGCGGGGCTTTTCGCCCGTAAGACGGAGGCACCGATTCGACGGCTAACCGAAATTTCTATAATGCGTAACCAGTGAAAAAATGCTAAAATAATAAAGATTATGACGCTATGGAGGTCATTATGGAAACGATTGGTTTATTAGCGGGCATCGGGACGCTGCCGGTGGAATTCATCGAAGCAGTGCGGCCCCAGGGATATCGCGTGGTCTGTATCGCGGTGACGCCGGGCGTCGACCCAAGACTTGCCGCGATCGCGGATGCGTACTATGATATCAGCGCCTTTAAACTGGATAAAGTCATCAAAACTCTCGTGAAGGAGCATGTGAAAGAGGTCACGATGATCGGCAAGGTCACGAAGGAGTGGCTCTACAAGTCGCACACCCTTCCGGATATGCGTGCGGTGAGGCTCTTGAATCGTCTGCGTAAGATGAATTTCAAGGATGATACGATCACGCTGGCGATCGTGGATGAGCTGGCCAAAGACGGGATCTCCGTCCTGGATCAGACGAAGTATCTGAAGCCGCTCATGCCGGGGCCGCAGGTCTTCACTAAAAAGAAGCCGACGGAGGCGCAGATGGCCGATGTGGCTTTTGGTTTCGAGGCGGCGAAGGCGATCGGCGCGATCGATCTGGGGCAGACGGTCGTAGTGAAGGATCAGGCGGTCATGGCCGTCGAAGCCATCGAGGGCACAGATGCCTGCATCAAGCGCGGCGGCAGTCTCGCCCGCGGCGGCGCTGTCGTCGTGAAGACAGCCAAGCCCGGACAGGATACCCGCTTCGACATGCCGGCGGTCGGACTTACGACACTTTCCTCCATGGAGGAGAGCGGTTGCGCCGTTCTTGCCATCGAAGCCTGGCATACCCTTTTTGCAGAAAAGGAAGCCGTGCTCCAAGAGGCTAATAAAAAAGGCATTGTGATATTGGCGGTGGAAGGAAAGAAGTGACTGGTGGCTAGTAGCTAGGAATTAGGGATTAGGAGTGACTAGTGACTTGAATACTACCTTCGGGCATCACCCCATAAGACTCGCGGCGAAGCCGCCACCTCCATTTCTAGTTCCTCATTCGAGCAAAGCTTTCATTTAGAATCAGTGGATGGCACGCCCTAAGGGCTAACCCTGAACCCCGAACCCTGAACCTTGAACCCTTATATTCAGGAGGACTTAACTTATGAAAATTATGATGTCTGCCGGAGAGGCCTCTGGCGATATGCATGCCGCAGCCGTTGCGGCAGAAATCAAAAAGCTCTACCCCGGGACAGACATCTTCGGGATGGGCGGCGCGGACATGCGAAGGAGCGGCGTCCGCATCATCTATGATATAGAAAATCTGGGCATCATCGGTCTGGTGGAAGTCATCAAGCACCTGCCGCTCTTCTTCAAGCTGCGCAGCTTCCTGAAGGAAGCCATGCTGCGGGAAAAGCCGGATGTGCTGGTCTGTGTAGATTACCCCGGATTCAATATGAAGCTCGCCCATGTGGCGAAAGAGCTGGGCATCCCTGTCGTCTACTATATCGCGCCCACCATCTGGGCGTGGAACAAGGGACGGGCGAAGAATATCGTCCGCGATGTCGAGCAGGTGGCGTCCATATTTCCTTTTGAAGCGGACGCATACCGGAAGGCGGGAGCGCATGTGACCTTCGTCGGTCATCCGCTGGCGGATACGGTGAAGCCTTCCATGACGAAGGAGAAGGCGATGGCCTATTTTCATGGCGATCCGAATAAAAAGCGTATCCTTCTCATGCCGGGGAGCCGCAAGAATGAAGTCGCGGGGCTTCTGCCCGTGATGCTGGAGGCAGCGCGGCAGCTTTCCCAAAAGGCAGACTGCCAGTTCTTCATTCCCCGGGCCTCGACGATCCCGATGGAGATGCTTTCGTCCTTCATCGGGGCTTCAGAGCTTTCTGTAGAGATCACAGAGGGCAGGCAGTATGACCTGATGCAGATCTGTGATGCCTGCGTCGCCTCTTCGGGGACGGCGACCCTGGAAACGGCGCTCATGGAGCTGCCGACCGTATTGATCTATCGCCTCGCGCCTGTGACATGGATGCTGGCGAAGCTTCTCGTCCATGTGAAGTATGCGGGCCTGCCGAATCTTCTGCTGGACCGTGAGGTCACTCCCGAGCTCCTGCAGGATGCAGTGACAGCGGAGAATATTTCCCGCATCGTGACACCGTGGCTCATTCAGCCTGCCGCGCGGGAAAAGAATGTGGAAGGCATCCGAGACGTGAGAAAAGCACTGGGCGGCGGAGGCGCGGTGCGCCGCGTGGCAGAGCTCATCGTGAGGACGGGGGCTAAGTAGCTGGTGGCTAGTGGCTAGTGGCTAGTGACTGGTAGCTAGGGATTAGTGGCTAGGAATTAGGTTTGCGATGCGAGAAACCGCTAGTTTCAAATCTCCGCGGCGCTTCTATATTTTTATGCGCCGCACCAGCACTCCTAACTCCTCACTCCTAACTGGCGAGCAAAGCTTTCATCCACAATCAGTGGACGAGCCGCCCCAGGGGCTAACCCTGAACTCATCAACCTGAACCCTTTGAACCTTTAGTCTCCCCCCAAAAAAATTCTGGAGAATGGAATGAATACCAAATCAAGTAAACTGAACAGTTACATGAGACTGTTATCCTATCTAAAACCCTACTGGAAGCTGCTTCTTGTTTCCGTGTTCTTCATGCTGCTCGTATCAGGCTCGAACCTGGTCGTGCCGTGGATCATCAAGGATGTCATCGATAAGGTGCTGAATGACAAGGACCTTGCCATGCTCTACCTCATCATCGTGGCGATCCTTGTGACCTTCCTCATCCGCGCGATCACCACCTTTGGGCACCGCTACCTCATGGGATACATCGGGCAGGCTGTCATCAAGGATCTTCGAAATACGCTGTATCATCATCTGCAGAAATTATCGATCTCCTACTATGATCGTCGCCGCACCGGAGACATCATGAGCAACCTGACGAATGACATTGCGGCGCTGCAGACAGCCATCGTAGATAATTTCATCCAGCTGGTGCAGGAAGGCGCCATTTTCATCGGTTCTTTCGTTTCCATGATCTACCTGCAGTGGAAATTGACGATGCTCTGCCTTGTGATCGTACCGCTCGTTTCTTATACGATCAAATTCTTTGGGAAAAAGCTCCACTCGAGCGGCCGCGACGTGCAGGAACGACTGGCCGATGTGACGTCCATGCTGCAGGAGACTATCCAGGGCGTGCGCATCGTGCGCAGCTTCAATCGAGGCGATTTCGAAGAGAAGCGCTTCAATGACATCAATGAATCCAGCTTCAAGGCGACCGTGCGCTCCATAAGGCAGCAGAGCCAGATGACGCCGCTTGTCGAATTTCTCGCTGCCATTGCTGTCTGCGCGATCATCTGGTATGGCGGTGTCTCTGTCATTGAGGGCGTGATGACCACCGGCGAGCTCATCGCCTTCCTGATCTATGCCATAAACCTGGCCAATCCGACCCGCCGTCTGGCAGAAAGCTTCGGTAATATCCAGAAATCTCTGGCCGCAGCGGACCGCGTTTTTGCGATCCTGGATGAGAAGTCAGAGATTCAGGACAAGGACGGCGCCAAGCCGATCGAAGTCACAGAAGGCTTAGTCGAAGCGCGCCATGTGGCCTTTGCCTATGAAAAAGAAAATCCGGTCCTGACAGATCTGAATTTCGTCGCCAGACCCGGACAGACCATCGCTGTCGTCGGGCCCTCTGGCGCCGGCAAGACCACCATTGCCAACTTGCTTCCGCGCTTCTATGATGTGACAGGCGGAGCCATCTGCATCGACGGCGTCGACATCCGAGATGTGACGGTCGGCTCCCTTCGCGACAACATCGGCCTCGTGCCGCAGGATACGCTCCTCTTCAATACCACCATCAAAGAAAATGTCCTCTACGGTCGCCTGGATGCGACGGATGAAGAGGTCTGGGATGCCATTCGCGCCGCGAATGCAGAGAAATTCATTCAAGGGCTGCCGCGCGGCATCGATACCAAGGTCGGCGATCGCGGCCTCGTCCTCTCCGGCGGTCAGCGCCAGCGCATTGCCATCGCAAGAGCGATCTTGAAGAATCCGAAGATCCTCATCCTTGACGAAGCGACCTCCGCACTCGATACGGAAAGCGAGAAGATCGTGCAGGATGCGCTCGACAAGCTCATGATCGGCCGTACCTCCTTCGTCATCGCTCACCGCCTTTCGACCATCAAGAATGCCGACCAGATCCTTGTCCTGAATCACGGCGTCATCGAAGAAAGCGGTACACATAAGGAGCTCATGGAAAAGAAAGGGCTGTATCACGAGCTCTACACGATGTCGCAGAAAAATGATCGTGAGAAAAATAGTGACTAGTGACTAGTGACTGGTGACTGGTGACTAGGGATTAGGAATTAGGAACTAGGAACTAGAAACTAGGATTTTATCCCAGTGAGCAGTCCCTTACTATGAATGTAGGTCGAACGGTTCAATGGGTTCTGACGGGAAGGTAGGGAAGGGGGGCGCACAATTCATAAAGCGCCCCAATACCCTTTATATAAAACTTCGCGGCGCTACTAATTTTGATGCGCCGCACCTTCCCCATTGAACCCGCTGAACCCATTGAACCCGCTGAACCCATTGAACCCGCTGAACCCGTTGAACCCAACAACCAAACAACCATCAAAGGAGAAAAAATTGTACTGGATTTACAACATTTGTCTTGTCGCCTACTGGCTGCTGCAGATACCGATCCTGATCTATCGGCTTGTCTTCGAAGAAGGCTTCTATGACCGTCTGAAGCAGAGCGCCGGCGTCATGCCGACGCCCACGCTGCAGCAGATCGCCTACCACAATGCCATCTGGGTGCATGCCGCTTCCGTCGGCGAAGTGGTCGCCGCGAGCCCGATCGTGCGCGAGCTGAAGAAGAAGTACCCGGATGAAATGGTGGTGGTGTCTGTCGTCACCGCGACCGGTCACCGCATGGCACAGCGCATCATCCCAGAGGCTGACGGACACATTTTCTTCCCCTTTGACCTGCCCGTCATCACCGAGCGCATCGTAGATATCGTGAATCCCAAGGCGATCATTCTGATCGAAACGGAGCTGTGGCCGAATTTCCTTCGCCTCGCTTTCCGCAAAAAGATCCCTGTCATGATGATGAATGGCCGCATCAGCAGCCGCTCGATGCGCCGCTATTCGCTGATCAAGCGCTTCACGACGCGCATGCTCTGCCAGATCCGACGCTTCTGCATGCAGTCCCGCATCGACGAGGAGCGCATCATCGCGATGGGCGCCCAGCCGAAGCGCTGCACCATCACAGGCAATACCAAGTACGATCAGACGTACGCCGAAGTGTCTGAGGAAGAGCGCGCCGCGCTTCGTAAAGAATTCCGCTTCGACGGGAAGGGCCCAATCATCGTCGCCGGTTCCACGCACAGCGGAGAGGAGGAGATCGTACTCCGTACCTTTGGTGAGATCCTGAAAAAATATCCTAAGGCGCGTCTGCTTCTCGCCGTTCGTGAGATCACGAGAGCACCGTCCGTGAAATTTGCCATCAAGCATCACGGCTACAGCGTCCTGCGCCGCTCCAAGATGGGCACGGAGGAGGATGACGGCACGAGCCCGCAGGTGGTCATTCTGGATACCATCGGAGAGCTGGGGCGTCTTTACAGTCTGGCAGATGTCGTCTTTGTCGGAGGCAGCTTCGTCAAAGTCGGCGGTCATAATATTCTGGAGCCGGCGGCGCATGGAAAGCCTGTCATCGTCGGCCCTTACATGTTCAATTTCCAAGAGATCTTCGAGCTTCTGGAGAGCCGCGGCGTGTGCCTCATGACGAAGTCAGAGCATGAATTCAAGGAAACGCTCATGGACCTTCTCTCCCACCCCGATACCATGAAACGGATGGGAGAGGCGGCTTTGACCGTGGTGCATGAGAATCAGGGCGCGACCGAGAGAAACATCAAGGCTTTCGAGCAGCTGGTCGCGGAAGCCGGCGTGAAGCTGGGAGGCCGTCATGAGTCTTGAGTCCTATGTCACAGGCTTAATGAAGGAGTCATCGCCGAAGGGCATGGACAGGCTGGTCCTGTCAGGTCTTTCGCAGCTGGAAAAAATGTATTTCTCTCAGGTCGAAAAGAAGAGGACGGCAGATATGGCCGCTGCGGTCTCCGCCCATGTACCCGTGATCAGTGTCGGCAATATCACGGCAGGCGGGACGGGCAAGACCCCCTGCATCCTGATGTTGGCCGAGCTCTTCCGCTCAATCGGCAAGAAGCCTGCCATCATCAGCCGAGGCTATAAAAGCGGCCTTGAAAAAGAAGGCGGCTGTGTATCGGATGGAAGCTCCATCCTCGTATCCCAGCAGATGGCAGGGGACGAGCCCTACATGATGGCGAGAAAACTTCCCTCCGTCCCCATTTTCATCGGGAAAGACCGCATTGCCTCTGTCAAGAGAGCCGAGAAAATGGGAGTGGGCATCCTGCTTTTGGATGATGGCTTTCAGTACTGGAAGCTCAGACGCGATCAAGATATCATTCTCATCGATGCGACGAATCCCTTCGGCTATGGTCACGGCCTGCCCCGCGGTCTGCTTCGGGAGCCGCTCGATGCCCTTTCGCGGGCGAGCCTTTTCATCCTGACCAAGAGCGATCAGGTGCATCTGACAGACCTGATGGAGATCAGAGAAGAGCTCGCCCGTCTCGCGCCGGGTGTGCCGGTCCTATCCTCCACACATGCGCCGTCGAAGGCGGTGCCGTATGAGAAGTGGAAAGCATTCCTTCATGAAGGGACGCTCGAAGACGTCAGGATGAAGAAGGCCTATCTGGTCTCCGGCATCGGAAACCCCGCTGCCTTTAAAAAGACCGCCAAGGAAGCCGGTCTGCGTCCGGTGGGCGAGATGCCCTTCCCTGACCACCACAGGTATACAGAAGAAGATGTGCGGAATGCGATCTCCGAAGCCAAAGCCAAGGGCGCAGAGCTCATCGTCATGACAGAAAAAGATGCCGTGAAGATGCTCTCCCTTGATAGCCTCGCTGAGTCTGACATTCCCTTTTACGTCCTTGAGATCGCGATGACATTGCCCGAGGAAGACAGGGAGGTATTGGAAGAATTCCTCCATGCCAAGCCGCAAGTCCCTCATCCATGATCCCTGTCACTAGTCACTACGCAAAGGAGTTCATCATGAAAATTGCTTGTATCATTCCGTCCCGGTATGCATCGACACGTCTTCCGGGGAAGCCCCTCCGCCTGATCGCGGGAGAGACACTGGTGCATCGTGTCTATGAAAGAGCCGTTCAGGCCAAGCTCCCTGACGTTGTCATCGTTGCGACAGACCATGAGGATATTGAGAAGGAAGTTAAGAGCTTCGGCGGTCATGTCATGATGACCTCCGCCCTCCATCCGACAGGCACCGATCGTCTGGCAGAAGTGGCTTCCCATACGCCGGACTATGAGATCATCGTCAATGTACAGGGCGATGAACCGCTGATCGACCCAGACGTGATCGATCGTCTGGCGCAGGATCTTATCGACCATCCGGAGCTGGATATGGCAACTGTCGCCACGCCTCTCCACGAAGACGAATACGATGATCCTTCCTCGGTCAAGGTCGTCGTGAACCAGAAGGGCGAAGCACTCTACTTCTCCCGTTCCCTCATCCCGTATCCCCGCCACGATTTCGAAGTGCCGGCGCTGAAGCACGTCGGCATCTATGCGTATCGGAGAGATTTCCTCCTCGCCTATGCGAAGATGGCGCAGACCCCGCTCGAAAAGACCGAGTCCTTAGAGCAGCTCCGTGCCCTCGAGATGGGCTACAAGATCGGTGTCATCGAGGTGAAGACACAGGATATCGGCATTGATACCGAAGAAGACCTGAAGAAGGCCAATGAATATTTTGAAAAGATGAAATCGTAAGGGGACGGGCCGTGGCATTTCTCATTGGATAGGACCACAAGACCGTACCCTCATTCCCCCATAAAGGAGCTCCCTATGAAAACCATTCATGTCGGAAATCTGACCATCGACGGCAGCAAGCTGTTTCTGATCGCAGGCCCCTGCGTCATTGAAGGCTATGACCGCACGCTGATGATCGGCCGTGAGATCAAAAAGATCTGTGAACGCCTTGGCGTACAGTACATTTTCAAGGCGTCTTTTGATAAGGCGAACCGTTCCTCTTACCATTCCTTCCGCGGGCCGGGACTTGAGAAGGGCCTCGAGATCCTTGCGGATATCAAGAAGGAACTCCAGGTGCCGGTACTCTCTGACGTACATGATGTGACCCAGCTCGCACCAGCCGCCAAGGTGCTCGACATGCTCCAGATCCCGGCCTTCCTCTGCCGCCAGACTGATCTGGTATACGGCGCAGCGAAGACAGGAAAGCCTGTCAATGTGAAGAAGGGCCAGTTCATGGCGCCGGAAGATATGAAAAATGTCATCGGCAAGATGGAAGAAGCAGGAAATCCGAACCTCGCTCTGACAGAAAGAGGGGCGTCCTTCGGCTACCACAATCTCGTGGTCGATATGCGTTCCTTCCCCATCATGCGACAGTTCGGCTATCCGGTCATTTTTGATGCGACCCACAGTGTCCAGCTCCCGGGAGGTATGGGCAATACCACCGGCGGCCAGCGTGAATTCATCCCGTACCTCGCAAGAGCGGCAGCGGCATCCGGTGTCGACGGCTTCTTTATGGAAGTCCACGACAATCCGCCGGAAGGCCTGTCTGACTCTACCAATATGCTCTATCTCTCCTCCCTCGAGGGCCTCCTGAAAGACCTCATTGCGATCAATGACGTCGTAAAGAAGGATAAGGAAATGGGACTCGTGTCCGGAAAATAGTGACTAGTGGCTAGGGATTAGGGACTAGGGACTAGGTGTCTCGATTGGCTGGTGACTAAGGACTAAGAGACATCAGACTCTCTCGTATCGTCATTTCGAGCGGAGCGAGAAATCTTTGTCATTCGCGGCGAAACGGTCGATGTCAGGGAACCACAAATGGGAAGCCTGTTATCCGTTGCCCTTCGGACATCGTCACTATCTATACTCCGCGGCGCTTTCAATAATTATGCGTCGCACCACCATTTCTCATTCATTTGAGGCTTTCAAACGTAACCATGGGGCAGCACGCCCCACGGGCTAACCCTGAACCTCAATATAACTATTTTTCCTCGAATATTGTATAATAAGGTGTAAACTTATTTTGCGTTGACCAAGGAGGCATCATGTCAGTTATTGAAACAGCTTCGCGGGTGCTTCGGGATGAAGCAGCCGCTGTCCTTTCTCTGGTGGATCATCTGGACGGCGAATTTGAAAAAGCCGTTTGCCTGATTGAAGCGTCCAAGGGGCGCGTGGTTCTGACGGGTATGGGAAAGTCAGGCCATATCGCGCGGAAAGTGGCAGCGACCATGGCGAGCACAGGGACGCCGGCTTTTTTCCTGCATCCGGCGGAAGGCATTCACGGGGATCTTGGCATGGTGACAGCCGATGATGTGGTCATCGCATATTCGAACAGCGGAGAAACGGGCGAGGTGCTGAATATCCTCCCGTCCTTGAAGCGCATCGGAGCGAAGCTCATTGCGGTCGTCGGGAAAAAGAATTCGACACTCGCTAAAAATGCGGACGCTGTGCTCGATGCGGGCGTCGAAAAAGAAGCAGACAGCCTGGGGCTCGCTCCGACGAGCTCGACGACGGCTGCTTTGGCTCTGGGAGATGCGCTCGCCGTCTCTCTGATGGAGCGCCATCATTTCACGGCAGATAATTTTGCGATTTTCCATCCGGGCGGGTCCCTCGGCAAGCGCTTGCTTCTGACCGTCGAGATGGTGATGCACAAAGGCGAGGACAATCCTTTGATTGATGAAATGGCTTCGGTCAAGGATGCGCTCTTTGTGATGACAGATAAAGGGCTCGGTGCCGTCTCTGTGACGGACAGGGAAGGACGCCTCTTGGGGCTCATGACGGACGGCGATGTCCGCCGCGGCCTCGAGAAGGGGGAGAAATTCCTGCTCCTTCCCGTAAGAGACGTCATGACGAAGTCACCGATGGTGATCTCGCAGCAGAAGCTGGCGGCCGAAGCCCTGCACATCATGGAAAAGCACATGCCGCATCCGATTACCGTGCTTCCTGTCTGTGATGAGGCAGGCAAGGCGATCGGCATGGTACATATCACCGATCTTTTGCGGCAGGGGGTCATGTGATGATCGGCGCAGAACAGGTGAAGCTCATCGCCTTTGATGTCGATGGCACACTGACAGACGGGACGCTCGTCATGGGGAGCGGCGGCGAGGCATATAAGCTTTTCAACGCGCATGACGGGCTGGCGATTTCTCTTGCCCACCGCATGGGCTATGCAGTCGGTTTCATCACGGGGAGGACTTCGCCGATCGTAGAAGCGCGCGCGAAGGAGCTCTCCTGTGATTTCGTCCTCATGGGTATCCGGGATAAGGTGCCCGCTCTGCAGCAGCTGCTCAGGGAGCGCGCTCTTTGCTGGGACGAGGCGGCCTACATGGGGGACGATCTCAATGATCTGCCTCTCTTCTCCCGCGTCGGTCTGTCGGGCTGCCCGGCCGATGCCTGCGAGGAGAATCAGTCCGCAGCGGACTTTATTTCCCGGTATGACGGCGGACGCGGAGCAGCGCGTGAATTTATCGAGTGTATTTTGAGATCCCAGGGGCGCTGGGAGGAGGCGGTGTCCTCTTTTCAGGAAATCGATCAGGAAGATCTCGTGCAGTGAGAAGCGCTGCTCGATCGTGGAATTAGGAATCTTGAGTGACTAGTGACTAGTAGCTAGGGATTAGGGATTGGGGATTAGGAGTGACTGGTGACTAGGAAACTCTCTCGTATCGTCATTTCGAGCGTAAGCGAGAAATCTTTGTCATTCGCGACCAAGCAAGCGATGTTTGGTACTCTCAAACGGGAAACCTTCTATCCACTTCCTTTCGGGCATCGCCCCATATATATTCGCGGCGAAGCCGCCACATTCATTTCTAATTTCTAATTTCTAATTTCTAATTCCTCATTCCTCATTCGAGCAAAGCTTTCATTCAGAGTCAAGGGACGGCACGCCCCGTGGGCTAATCCTGAACCCTATTTTATTCCCTTGTATTAGGGGAACGCTGATTAAATAGCAGAGCCGGATTTCATATGGATTTTTATACATAGCTTCGTCATCATCCTCCTTACATAGCTTGCTATTCGCGTCAGATGATTCCTTGCTCTGTATAAAAATCCAAGAATGAAATCAGACAACGATTGAATCAGTGTTTCCTTAGGAAAGAAGAATCAGCCATGTTATTCAATGTACGATATGGACTCTTGAAGGGCATCAGCCACCTGCTGTGCGGGATGTCCTATGATCGGATCCTGTCCATCGGCCGCGTTTTGGGGCCATGCATCATGAACCGCATAGCCAAGCAGAGAAACCGCGGGATCGAGCAGATGATGCGGGGCATGGGCATCCGCCGCGAGGAGGCAGAGAAGCTGCTTCACAAGGTCTACGAGCACATCGGCATGTCCGCGATGGAGATGATGTACATGCCGCGCCTCTGTAAGGAAAAGGATCATATCGATGACTACGTGAAGATCGATCATCCGGAGTACCTGGAGGCGGCGTATGCCGAAGGAAAGGGCATCGTCGGTCTGACGGCGCATATGGGGAACTGGGAATGGCTCGGTGCCGGTCTTGCGCTTCATGATTATGACACCTCAGCGATCGGCAAGAAGCAGGCCGATGACGCGCTGATGCGGATCATCAATGACTACCGCGCCCGCGCGGGGCAGCACATCTTCCTCACCGGTACGGGCGGCTATGAAATGATCGCAGCGGCGCGCTCGATGAAGAAGAATCACATTCTGGGCTTTCTCTCCGACAAGGACGGGGATGAGACGGGGATCCCGGTGCTCTTTATGAACCGCGTATTCTCCTTCCCGCAAGGGCCCTGCGTCTTTGCCAGAAAATTCAAGGCGCCGATCCTCCCGCTCTTCATTGTGAGAAATGAAGGCGGGAAGGGTCATACGATCTGTATCGGCAAGCCGTTCTATTATGAAGAGACCGGGGATACGAAGAAGGATCTCATGACGAATGCACAAAAAATGGCGACGATCATGGAAGATTTCATCAAGGAACATCCCACTGACTGGCTCTGGTTCCAGCATCTCTTCTGGACGCGGCCGGGACGCATCAAGATGTATATGGAGCTGACGGAGGAAGAGAAGAAGCGTTTTGCCCCCGGTATCAGCGAAGACTGGAATGAAACCAGAGGAGGCAAGTCGTGAGCAGAAATAAAAAGAGCATCCTCATCGTACTCGTCATCCTTCTCGCAGCGCTTGGCATCTATTTTCTCTTCAAGGATGACCATCATGAAAAGGGAAGCGCCAAGTCCGACGGACCGGCCATGGAGTTTTCCAATATCGAAATGAAGGAAGACAAGGATGGACAGTCTGTCTGGCGTATCAAGGCGAAGCATGTCAGCATGAGCCGGGATAAGAACTCGGCCGACATGGAAGGCATCGAAGCGTATTTCCTAAAAGATGGCAATGAGCTGAAGATCAATGCCGATCAGGGACACTACGACAGAAAGCAGAAGAAGGTCCATGTCGAGGGGCATGTAGAAGGCACGTCAAGTGACGGCATGGTGCTTCATGCGAAGAACCTGACCTACGATGGCCATACAGACATTCTTTCGACGGATGAATTTTTTACGGCAGAAAAGGATGGCCGCGTACTGACGGCCGACAGCTTCACGGCAGATCGCGTGCTGGAAAAGATCACAGCGAAAGGCCATGCGAGACTGGCAGATAAGGAGGATGCACAGTGAAAACTTTCTATACAGCACTCATGCTGGCAGCCGTAAGCCTGGGCGCGATGGGAACGGCGATGGCCGATGACATCACCGCCGATGTACTGACCTACGACGGCAAGACCAAGGTGGTCAGCGCGAAAGGAAATGTGGTGATTCACGCCAATGAAGGCGCTACCATCACAGGCACGAATGGGGAATATCATTTCGAAGATCGGAGTGCTTTTCTGGAAGGCGGCGTGAAATATGTCAAAGAAGAGAGCACGCTTACGGCAGAGAAGATGTACCTTTATAAAGACAGGACGGCTCGCGGCATCGGCAGCGTGGATTTCGTAGACCTTTCGGAGCATCGCATCCTGCGGGGAGACGATGTGATGTACAATGCGGCTACGGGATTCGGCAAGATCGAAGGCAATGGCTATCTCGAGACCGCTGACGGCACCCTTTCTGCGCCGCATATCGAAGGCAACCTGAAGCAGATCAAAGTCGTTGCGACCGGCGGTGTGGATCTCACCAGTACGACAAACAACGCGGTGGGCTATGGGGATCAGGCCGTCTATACCCGTTCCGGGAGGGATGGCACCGACGGAAAGATGGTGCTTTCCGGCAACGCCTGGGTGGAGCAGAATGGCAATACCTTTGAAGGGCCGGAGCTCGTGCTCCGTGACGCGGACAAGGTCGTCGAGACGACAGGCCGCAGTACGATCACCATCACGAATACCAAGAGTCCGTCGGAAGAAGGCGGAGAGGGAGACTCACAGCCATCGGTTCCCGCAGGGCCGGTCAATCAGGCGACACCGATCGCCGGCCGTCCCGAATATGCAGGCAGCCCGTTAGAAATCAAGGATAACAAATGAAGATAGAAACTCATGATCTGATCAAGCGCTACGGCAGCCGCACCGTCGTCGATCATGTGAATGTAGAAGTTGAGCAGGGCTCCATCGTCGGTCTCCTTGGACCGAACGGGGCCGGCAAGACGACCACCTTCTATATGATCGTCGGCATCATCCAGCCTGATGAGGGCGATGTGACCGTAGACGGGCGTTCCATTTCCGGGATGCCCATCCACCAGCGCCACCAGTTCGGGATCGGCTACCTGCCGCAGGAAGCCTCCATATTCCGAAAGATGACCGTCTGGGATAACCTGATGTCTCTTCTGGAGACCCGCAAGGATCTCAGTGAGAAGGCGAAAATAGAAAAAGCGGAAGCGCTGCTGGAGGAATTCCATATCACCCATGTCAAAGACACGAGGGGCGATGCGCTCTCCGGCGGTGAGCGGCGGCGCGTGGAGATCGCGCGTTCCCTCACGCTCGATCCTTCCTTCATCCTGCTGGATGAACCATTCGCCGGTGTCGACCCTCTGGCGGTCGAGGATATCCAGAGCGTTGTCATGCACCTCAAGACCCGCGGCATCGGCATCCTCATCACGGATCACAATGTCCGTGAGACGCTGCGCATCGTAGACAAAGCGTACATCCTCTCCGACGGCAAGATCCTGCTTTCCGGCAAGGCAGATGATATCGCTGTGAACCCCACAGCAAGGAAACATTATTTGGGGGAAAATTTCAGCTTATGATTCAAGAAAAAAGACAGGGAGGAAAATTCTGATGAGACTTCTGGACAAGTACGTATTAAAAGAATTTTTGGCTCCCTTTTTATTTGGCGTTGCCGCCTTTACGGCGATCTTTCTCGGGGCAGATACGCTTTTGAAGATCGCTGGCTTTGTTTCCCAATATGGGGCATCTGCGATATCGGCAGTGAAGGTGTTCATCCTTGCACTTCCGCGCATCATCGTCTATACCTTTCCGATGGCTGTACTCTTAGGCTCACTCATGTGCTTTTCCCGTCTGTCCGGGGCGAGCGAGCTCATCGTCATGCGTACCTCGGGGCAGAGTTTCTTCCGCCTTGCACTGCCGGTCTTTCTGGTAGCGTTTCTGATCTCCCTCTGCGCCGTGGCCTTCAATGAATACGTCGTGCCGTGGACAAACCGCGAGTATGACTATGTGGTGAATACGGAGATCAAAAAGAACCTGAATCCGGGCGTCACGGATCATGTCGTCATCCGTGATGTGCAGAACGGCAAGATCGCCCATCTTCTCTATGCGCGCCGCTACAATCCGAATACCAAAGAACTGGAAAACATCACCGTGCAGGAATTTGAAGATGAAAAAGTCATCCATGTCGAGAATGCACCGAAGGCTGTCTGGCGGGATGGCGTGTGGCGCATGAGCGATGGGATCATTTACGATCTTACCGGAGAAGGCGTGGAACGCATGATGCATTTCGAAAGTCAGGAAATCCCATATGCCATGTCGCCCTCAGAGATCCCGCGTGAGTCCAAAAAGCTCGATGAAATGACCATCCGCGAACTCCTCGTCACGCAGAAGGCGTACACCGCGGCGCATGCAGATGCGACGGGCGTCATTATGGAGGTCTATCGCCGCTTCTCACTGCCGATGGCCAGCTTCGTCTTTGCTCTGGTCGGTGCCCCCTTGGGCGTACAGAAGCAGCGCTCCTCTTCCTCCATCGGCTTTGGCCTCTCCGTGGTCATTATTTTCGTATACTACGCCATCATGACATTCCTCGAAGCTCTGGGCAAGGGCCACATGCTCCCGCCCTTCTGGGCTGTCTGGCTGCCGAACTTCATCGCCCTCGCCATGGGCTGTCTCTTGATCCGCAGAGCGGATCGGTAGTGTTTGAAGTAACTAGTGACTGGTGACTAGGGACTAGAGATTAGAAATCAGATTTCAGACTTCTGCCGTTCCCCGTATCGTCATTCCGACCGAAGTGGAGGAATCTTTTTCGTTCGCGGTCAATCAAACCATGCGCGAAAGTCCTAAACGGGAATCCTGCCATTCCGCAGATTTTAGGGCATCGTCCCTTCTAAAATCTCGCGATGCTTCTATTATTTGATGCACTGCCCCTGAACCCATTTTTCATCGCAAAGGAGGTTTACTATGTTTATCGGCATATTCATGTTTCTGATCCTGATCGCCATGGGCGGGCTGATCGCCTTTTTGGGAGATCGGATCGGATCGAAGGTCGGTAAGAAGCGGATGACGCTCTTCGGGCTTCGTCCGAAGTACACCTCCGTGATCGTGACGATCATTTCCGGCATTCTGATCTCCTTCTTCACCATCGCCGTGCTGGCTGTCGTGAATGAAAATGTTCGTGTAGCCCTCTTCGGTCTCTCCAAGCTGCAAAGCGAGATGCAGAATCTGAATCAGGAGATCAAAGTCAAGAACCGCGAGCTCGAGAAGGGCAAGCTGCAGCTCGAAGCACGCAACAAAGAGTATGAAGACGTGAACCGGAAGGCCGAAGAGACATCCAAGCGATTGGATGAAGTCGAAGGCCAGCGTGTCTTCATGGAGAGCGAGCTCTCCTCCGTACAGCAGGCGTATGATGAGGCGAAAGCCGGCGTCGAGCAGTCTGCAGAAGACATCGCGGAGCTGGAAAAGATCCGCGAAGAGCTGACAGGAAATATTGCGACACTGAATGGAGAAAAAGAGCAGCTCATCAAAAATATCTACGCACTGCGTGAAGGACAGGTGGTCTTCCAGGCGGGCCAGGTGATGACAAGCGTCGTGGTCGATGAAGATATGGATGAGAACCGATCCAGAGAGGTGCTGAA
>UMLJ01030888.1_pt1 | contig 40129 bp, 25 predicted proteins | sample 1966521 | NCBI WGS metagenome assembly UMLJ01 (sample SAMEA4836199, study PRJEB28245) | human gut metagenome | biome: gut microbiome; material: fecal sample | place: Denmark | collected 2008
AGAATACCCAGGAGGCTACACAGGCAGGTTTCAATCCAAAATACAGCGACCTCTTCCGCAACTTGTTCTTCGACTTCAGTAATCAAGACTCTTACATCATCAAGAAGTTGGATGTCAAGGTAACAGACGTAGAGGAAGATTTCCAGAAATACTCTATGTATCAGAAGGCACTCGCCGACAAAGAGAAGAGCGCAGAATATTATGATGAGAACGGCAAGATGCTCGCCGACTACGACTATAGCAAGGGGGCTCATAAGGCCAAGGAAATCAGCGACATGCTTGCACTCGACCAGAACTTGTTCAAGCAGAGCATGGCTCAGAGTGGCGGCAAGAAGGCTGAGATTGGAATTGTGTTCTCACCTAACTTCAAAGGCAACATCATCGGTGGCGATCCTACAGACTTATACCGCATTGACGTTACCATCGCTGAGAGTCAGCCAAACATCTCACCTCGCCTCGACCAACTCTTCTCTTGGGGAGCCAACAACAACTTGCGTGATGCCATCCGCAACACCCTCCAAGAGTTGAATCCAAAAGGTACTGTCATCTACACTTATTTCGTAAAAACATTATAAAACTTAATAAAATTAAAAACTATGAATGCAACTGTTGCTTCTGCCTACATGATAGGCGCTATCGTTTTTGTAGTATGTATGTTGTTAGCCATCGTAAGTGCCAATGCCATTCGCTACGAGGCAGGTTCTAACCCAAAAGACAAGCAAAAGAGAAAAACTTGCTTCTGGATTCTCACCATCCTTTGCCCTGTAGCAATCATGGCAGTATGCTATTTCGCTGTCTATAGCGACATCCGCGTACCTTCTCGCCAGAACGCTTACCTCACAGCGATGGGCATCTCTTCAGCAGTGTTCTTCATTGCTCACATTGTTTGCGGTCTCGTACTCAGCAAGATGTTCCCTCACGGCAAGCTCTCTAGTTGGTTCTAATAGAGTAAGCCAATTCTATTAAACATAAAAACTTGGCAACAACAAACAAGAATAAATACTATGGATAAATTATTCGTAATAGCCATAGGCGGTACTGGCATGAGATGTCTCGAATCTTTCGTGCATCTCTGTGCCATGGGCTTGTTTGACAATCAGACGATTGACATTCTAACCCTCGACACCGACCAAAGCAATGGCAATAAGGGACGTGTGGAAAACTTGATAGAGCTCTACAACAAGATCAAGTCGGACGATGCCAACAACATAGATGGTGGTCGCCCTAACGCCGACACGTTCTTCTCCGCAAAAATCAATCTTTACAAATTTTATACGGTTTATGGTGATGCCAACAGAAAGACTTACAAGATTCTTTCGGGTGTCAACAGCGGATTGCACAAAGACGAGAACACCGACTTGACGGATTTGTTCTTCGACGAGGACTCCGTACAGAGTTTTGAGCTAGACCATGGTTATCGTGCCCAGACTCACCTCGGTTCTCTCTTGATGTATCACGGAATTGTGGAAGCTGCCAGAAATGTTTCCCGCAATGCCGATGCCGCTTCTACCGCAGAGAAAGACTTGCGCAAGTTCTTGGAAGCATTGCAAGAAGCCCAAAACTCTGCACGTGTCTTCGTATTCGGTTCTATCTTTGGTGGTACGGGTGCTTCCTCCATACCAGTTATCCCTGTAGCATTGAGAGATGGCATCAATATTCTTTCCGATGGTACAAAGACCCTCAACACTAATGTAGTGAAGTTTGGTTCCACCTTGCTGACCGACTACTTTACGTTCACAGCCCCAGACAGTGAGCAAAAGAAGAACGACAAGGTCATCGCCGATGCCAACAACTTTGCACTCAACTGTCAGGCAGCCTTGCAGTTCTATCAAGCAGACCCTACAGTAAGAAGCACCTACAAGCGATTCTACCATATCGGTTGGCCATTCCCAGCCATCAATGTTACTTCCAAGAACAAGACAATTACGGGAGGACAAGAGCAGAAGAACGCCTGCCATGTCGTTGAATTGATGTGTGCTTGTGCCGCTTACGACTTCTTTACATTGGACGAAAAAGAACTAACCAATGAAACCGCCAAGTACTTCTTCCGCACCTTTGATGAGAAAGAAGGTCAAGTAAGCCTACATGGTTCCGATTTCATTACGAATGGAAAAGCATTCGAGAGCAAGTTAGGTTCTTTGTTCTCTCTCGCCCATATCATTCTTTCCCAATACGACGCTGCATGGTCTGAGGCTGATGGCTCCGGCACGAAAGGTCTCTTGAATCGTTTCGCACAGCAGAACATCCATGACTACGATAGCATTACCGATGGTCAAGCTAAAGATTTAGACAAATACTTCAGTGACTATTTCGGTTATCGTTTTGGCACTGATGGCCTCATGCAAAAGGGATGGATTTATCAGGTCAAGGCTTCCGTTCCAGGTCGTTTCATCTTCATAGATGAAGCTTTCAAGGAGCAAAAGAAGGATATGAAGAATATCAGTTGTGGACACCTGTTTGAGGATGACCAGCACAACTGGAGCAAGTTGTCAGGCGTCTTCAACAAAACCGACAACAGTGTGGATGTGCTCATCAAGAAGTTGGGCGACGCTGATGCCAAGCCAACAGGCAACCAGAATGTGCAGACCACCAAGGAGAAATTCTTGGCTCACGTCCACAATGCGATTACCAAGAACCAGAACATTAATGAGCAAAACTAAATGACATGGAGAAACCTTTAGTTATCAAGGTCAAGCCAGCCTCCATACCAAATGGAACACCTGGCAAATGGGAAGACCTTTCAGGAAATATAGAGCAATTTACCGCCGACATAGAGACACCAGCTATTGACGAGAATTCGGATATCAGTGCGCAAGTGTCTGGTATTCCTACCGCCTATGCCCGTGCCAACCTCTTCAAGTCGGCTCTTCAATCATACGGAAAATCAAAAGATAGCGTTGACCTCAACCTCAACACCTTCTACAAGATGTTGTCTTCCGAGTGGCGTGGCTTTATCGCTTGCATCGCCCTCGACTATAGCCGTATGAAAACCGAGCGTGTTGACTTGGTTTATTCTGACGGAAAGGACATCAAAGAGACATCCAACATCTATGAGCCAAAGGGAACCTTCGGCAATATGCTTTTCCATCGCAAGCCTCTTTGGTGCCTCAAGGACGAGGATACTGACGAAGCTCATCGTGGCATTCCTTTCATTGACATCATCAAGTATGACGGCAAGGTAGTAGGTGCGACCTCACCAGAGAGTCTGCTTTTCACTTCTTGTGCTTACAAAATTGAAAATACAGAAAACCGTGCCTGGGTAGATTACAAGACTGGCAAGTTCAAGGATCCATTGGAAAGCAGTGACCTCGACTTGACCCAGACCTTGCAGCTCTATGCTTACGTCGATTACCTGATAGAAGGTCTCAACAATGATGGCAAGTCAGGCATCAATGGATTGACCGCCTATTATTCTTACTTGGACTACAACCTAGCTCCAAAGTATGACAACATCCTCAGCAATCTTTCCGCATGGAGAAAGGAAATAGAGGACTATGCTGCCAAGAAGAACTTCAAACTCGAAGCTGCCAGTGTACCTCCTATCAATCTCTTCAATGCCCCATTCGACATCGCTTTCAACTTCAAGGACGAGTTGTATGGTATGGACGGTGTACTCTACACAACCGCCCAAGAGAATGGCGTGCTCTTCAATCCGAAAGAACTGCTCTTGCCAGATACAGCCAAGATTGCTCGTTTGATTTTCAAGGGACCTAAGAAGAACGACCCTAGCCAGTTCCCAATTTATGTATTGGCAGCCGACAAGAAGAATGAACCTGGCGAGAAAGCCTACTTTGCCTTGCCATTGAGTCCGCTGGGCATCAAGGCTTTCGGCAAGAATATCGGTGCATTGGTAGAACCTTTAACAACCAGGGCAAACGTACCATCTCGCTTGACAGCCATTTACGACCCAGATTCTGAGAAGAACAATTTGGAGGTCACCTTGCACTTGGTCCTCAATGATGGAAGGACCAAGGAAATGAAGGCTACCTATACTTGCGGTGGTGAGATTGATGGCAGAAACCTCATCATGTGGCCTAACTTTATTTCTAAGAAGTGGCATCGCTACTTCATGTACTCAGAACTTCCTCACAATGTCAACTTGAAGGATTATCCATTCCAAGCTTTGCCATTCGTGGGCGATGAACAGAACGACTTCGAGATTATCAATGACGAGGATGGACTGCCTTTGTATTTGGCAAAAGACGGACACGATGTAGATTTCGACTTCAAGGACAAGGAAGGCAAAGAACGTCATGTAGAGACCTCTCTACATATCGTTTCCAACAGTGCAACCGCCGACAATCCATACAAGTATGAGATTTACGAGTGCAACCACCCATTCAAAGGTATCAAGCTCAACTTGCCTGATGGCTACGAGTCTGGTTTTCTCCTTATTAAATATACGACAACTACAGAGAACCCTTGTATTGCACAGGATAAGTTGGGCATTCAAGACAGTAATCTAAGAGGCACTACCTTGGGTGTTGACTTCGGTAGTACCAATACTTCTGTTGCCTACCTCGACCCACTCGACCAACAAGCCAAGGGTATCCAGTTCACCAACAGAAGAATCTCTCTCTTACACGCAGGTGAGGAAGACAATGATAAGGTGGCAAATGAAGACCACTTGTTCTTCTTCCAGTCAAACCCAATTCTCTCCAATGCCATCAAGAGCACCTTGACTATCCACGACTCTCGCCGTGTCACCAAGGACATCAATGAGACGATGGAGATTTCCAAGTTTGAGAAAGAAGTCAAGGGTGGATTCCCATGCTTTAGCCGCAACTTGCCATTGGCAAATGTGGCTGAGAATAAAAGAGTGATTATTCTCGATACAGCTGAATGCGGAGAAGTCAATCAGATATACAACATGAAATGGGATGACGATGAGCGCAACATCGCCTACAAGAAGGCATTCTTACGTTCTCTTCTCTTGCAAGTCTATGCCGAATTGTTCTGCAAGGACTTGTTCCCAAGAAAGTTGAAATGGTCATACCCTTCTTCCATGAGTGAGAGCTTGCTTCGCAACTACAATACAATTTGGAGTTCATTGCCTGCAGTTAATCCTTTGAATGATGCCAACAATCACGCCAACGTATCCGTAGATCCAAACTACCAACTCAAAGTATCAACATTCGGATATAACTTGCAAACTAGTGGAGATAGCGGTAAAGGCAGCAGTAGAATCGGCAGTAGCAATTCATTTCTCAATGGTGGAACTTCTGGAGGTGGAAGCTTCTTAGGAGGCAATAGTTTCCTAAACAATAATTCCAACTCTTCACAGCAGTCATTTACAAACAATGCATTTCTCAACAATTCCGAAAATAAGCCGTTGGAGGAAAACAACAAGAAACTAGTAGCTTTTGAAAAGGATGACGACACTAAGCCATTCTCTTTCAACCCCGTCAAGATGGTTGACGAGAACGATTTTCAGAGTATGACAGAAGCGAGTGCCGTTGCTAATTTCCTCAATGTAAGCGCTGACGACAGAGAGGCGTTGACCATCTGTTTTGACATTGGCGGCAGTACTGCCGACATCTCGGCTCTATGTCAATTGCAGACCACAGAAGGTGCTCGACTGACCATGATAAAACAGAACTCCATTCACTTTGCAGCTCAGTTGATAGGAGAAGCTACTCGATATTGCAGCACATTCAAAAATGTATTGCTGAGCACATGCCAAGAGTTTGGTTTGAGAATCCAAGGACTCACCATCGGAAAAGACAGTTACAATGCTAGTACCGCAAGCTACTATTTCGAACAGATGGTAGATAGACTCTCTCCTGAGCAATTGCCATTCTTCTATAAGAAAATCAGTTCCGATTGTAGCGGGTTGATGTGTGCAGACATCTATGTCACAGGTCTTATCACCTATTATGCAGGTCTCTTGGCACGCAAACTCATCAAGCAAGTTCGCAATAGTAGTGAGTGCCGTTGGACAGGTGAAAAGAAGCCACATGTCAATATTGTTTTTGCAGGTAAGGGTGCCAGAATCATGGAATGGTTAAATACAGCGACCAATGATGATTTGGCGAACCAGTTCTACCAAGCCATGTTCATCAAGGGACTTGGAGAGGCCGATGCTGGCACTTTCATTTCTGGTTTGAACATTGCATTCCCTAAAACTATCACCAACAATGTGAAGTTTGAAGTTTCTAAGGGATTAGCTATGGAATCAACCACCTTGATGCGTCCATTCAACTGTGACCCTATTGAAGTCATCGGCGAGGAAGGATTCACTATTGAGGATGCAACAGGAAACAATGTTCTGTTGGATGCAGACAACAGCATCACTCCAGAAATGATGGCAAGCCTCGGTGACAAGTTCTACGGCAGTTCATCAGCAGGTCCAAGATTCCAAGACTTCCTCAACTTGTTCTACCAAGTTACACAGCAATTGTTCTCAATCAAGATGAACCCATCAGCCATCGGCAATGCCTTGCAAGACATGGGCTTGTTGAGCTACATCCGAGACACTCCTGAGTACTTGCATGCAAAGAGAGCAGAGCAGTTTGACTTCGTATCACCTATCCTGATACTCGAAGGTTCCAAGTTCTACAAAGACTTCTTATTGAAAAATATAGGAAATGACTAAGTATTATATGATGAAAGTCTCCCGTGAAGGTGTTCAACTTTACGGGGGACGCCAAGAAGACAATGGCTCCTACACCGTTTTCGAAGACAGAAACTTGAAAACGGTGGAGGAGTTTTGTGATATAAACGTACCTGATTCTGACAAAGCAGAGAGCGTCATCGGCATCATCTTTTCTGCCTCCTATAAAGAGGCGGAAAAGAGAAGCATCATGGGCAAATTGTCACAACATGGCTATCCACACTTAAAAGAATATGATTTCAATAGTTATCTGTGTGAGATATACAAGACATTTCCACATGCCCTGATTCTCTCTGCCGATGGCAATGACTTGTATGTTGGCTATTACGATACGGACAAGAAGGAAGCTATTGCCACCGACAAGATTAATGAGGCTGGCAAAGACCCAAGAGTAGAGAAGTTGGCTGAATGCATCTGGAAGAAACTGCTCGAAGAGAGTCCTTATTTAAAAAAGGAAGACGACTTCAATGCCGTCAAAGCCGAAGCTAAGACTTTCTTGCACTCCAATAAATCAGAACTCGACGGAACCATCTACCTAGAAGGAGAGAATCATGATTTCTTCATCAAGCGCAAAGATGCAGAGATCGATAATCTATTGGACTATGGTAGCTCTAGCGTATTGTCGCACTTGAGCAACTTTGTCAATCAGAACAACATCAGAAAGGAAGAGACCGTCTTGCTATTATCCGACGGAGTAACTGGCAACCAATACTTCCACGATGTCTTCAATGGCTTTACGCCTGAAATGGGAGAAATAGATGAGAAACGTCTATACGACATTCTCACTATGATGATGAATGACCTTGCTGAAACGGGCATTGGTGATTCTGATAATATTGATAGAATGCCTCTCAGTTTCATCCGAGAGAAGCGAAGTGAGAACTCCATCTTCTTTGATATCAAGTTTCCGAAGGGCGCTAGCGCGATTGAGGTATATCGTGATGACGAGAAGATTCGTACTATCACTGACTCGCAGTTCACGGATTCGGATTTACAGACCGACCACACTTATCGCTATGGATTTGTGGCTGTTTATAAAAATGAATATGGTGACGAGTTGAGAAGCGAGAAGACTACCAAGGACATCTCTACCTCCAAGTTGCAACTCCCTACTCCAGTAAGCCTTAACATCAAGCAAACGGAGAAGGAAGCGACCATCACCTGGAAGAAGCCTGAACGGGGTATCGTGAGAATCTACCATTCTCCAAAACCATTTGAACTGCATCGAAATGACATCATCGAGGATGTCAATGCCTTCGACTATCCTGTATTGTCTTCACTCGAAACCAACTACATCGTGCAGAAGAACTTCTGTGGCGAGCGTTACTTCATTCCTGTCACCATCGTGGAAAACGTGGGTATCGTAGGTGAGCAACAAGGCATCACTTCTATGATTACTCCAAAGGGAGTGCGCATCGACTCTACCGACATAGCACACATCAAGGTCATCTGGCTTTGGGATGATGTACCGATGGTACGTATCAAGTGGGCGGCAGAAGACGGAAACGAAAAGTGGGAAGACATCGCCAATGATGGACATAGTCCTGAGTTTGAACTGCCATTGGCTGCCAAAGCCCGCAATTTCGCCGTCAGTGTTTCTGCCCTCTACAAGACTTCCGATGGCAAGACCTTAGAAAGTGAGCCAAGTAACCAGAAGGTTGCACTCTCTCCTGTAAAGGTTGACTTCCTCGAAGCTAAGAGCGAAGCAGGTTGGTTCTCCCACAAGAACGAGTTCTCCGTCACTTTGCAAGCAGACGGCGAACCACCTTGCGACCTCTGCGTATTGCTAGAGGAAGGGGCTATGCCACTCAACCTGACCAACTTCAAGTCGCATTGCACTATTGCACATACCGACCTCGCTGATGGCACTGCCAAGAAGTTCACCTTCACCTATCAGCGCATGCAGAAGAAGTTGCCACTCTACTTTAGAATCATTGCAGCCGACAGAAGCTTGCCTCTGAAGGTTGTACCTGAAACACAAAAAATCAAGTAACTATGCCAAAAATAGTATGTCCATATTGCTTCGAGGAATTCAACCGAAGCGAAGTCATGTTCCGTTGTACCAACGATGAATGTGAGAAAGATATAGACCCTGAGATGAGTAAGTTCTGGGGACAAGACCGCAAGATGCTACCAGCCATCTACAACAATCTAGGATGGTTTGCCAGAAAGATGGACTCCATGCCAGACTCGGCAAACTGTGACAAGTGTGGGCACACCTCTTACACCGTCATCTGCCCTCATTGCCACAATATGATTCCGAAAGAGATGGTAGAGCACAAAGGCTACATCATCTCCATCATTGGTGCCCGTAGCAGTGGAAAGACCAACTATATCACCGTACTCATCGACCAACTGCGCAAGTACGGCAGCAAGTTGGGCAACCTCGGCATCCTCGCCTCTACCGTAGCCGACGAGCGCCGAGACTGCACCCAGGTGAGATACCAAACCGACTTCTACGATGTCCTCTTCAAGAGAGGCATCCTTCCTGCACAGACCAAGATTACGGACCAGAAGTCCAAGATTCCACTCATCTACACCATCACCCAAAAAGGTGTGGAGCACCCATTGTACTTGGTGTTCTATGATACTGCAGGTGAGAATTTCAACGACCCAAAGAACATCAGCAAGAACGTCAAGTTCCTCGATGAGAGTGATGCGGTCATCTTCCTCTTGGACACATTCTCCATCCCTTACATTCATGACAAGTTGAACATCAAGGGCGAGATAGAATTGAAGTACGACGTCATCCTCAACAACATCATCGACCACTTCAAGAATGGCGACAAGAAGAAGAAAGAGGCTCACTTCGGCAAGCCTATGGCATTTGCATTCAGCAAGATAGATGCTATCCTCGACCATAGCGATGATTTGGCAGAGACCGCCATCCCTGGCATGACCCTCGACCAGAACAGTCCGTTCCTAGACGGAGGCGGTGTAAGAATGGACGACATCGATGCTGTGAGCGACGGATTGAGAGCCGCACTCAACTCTTGGTATGAGGATGGATTTGTCAACAATGCAGAGAACAACTACAAGAACCTGAAGTACTTTGGATTCTCTGCACTAGGCAAGGACCCTGGCAACGATAACCATATTGAGGGCATCAAGCCATACCGAGTGCTCGACCCACTCATTTGGATTCTTGACCAATTTAAATATCCTCTTTTGAAACAGAAATAATCCTATACCACTATGAAGAGTATCAAGTTTAATGAAATCATAGAATGCTCCAGCCAGCAGTCCATTCTTTCTGGACAAGCTGGCTTCGGCATCAGAACCATCACGGAAGGCTTCAACCCAGAGTTAGCTAGAAAAATCTGTGATGAAATCAATTGTGCATACGAGGTTGACATCGCCGAGCAAGTGACTACGGAGCAAATCACCACAGACCCTTCCTGCGTCACCCAATATCCACGTACCCTCAAGTATCAGGTGGTCAAGAATGACGATGGCAAAGAATTATATGTCATCGCTTGTGCCACCTATGTCGGCATCGACTATGGTTACTTCTGCAACATAGAGTCTGCCAGAAGAGCTGGCTCCAACTATATCGCCGACATCTTGGTCTTTGACGAGAAACCAACGGCAGGGCTATTCCAGGCGCTCATCGAGCAAAAGATATTCCGTCCGATCGACAACACATGCACCCCTACCAACCCAGAACTGCAAGAACTGCTCACTGGCGAGCCTAGCTACCTTTCACCTAGAGAGGTTGAGGTAAAGGAAACAAGCGAAGCAATTCCAGCCATCAATGAGCAGACAGCCTTGGCAGCAATGGCTTTGTTGCAGACCAAGATCAACCAAGACCTAGGCAAGGACAATGGTCTCATCAACATCGTCTTCCAAGCCCAGGAAGCCAAGGTGCCATCCATTCTACAGAGCATCGGCACCTTACCTAACGACTTGGTGAGCGACAAGTATTTCCACACCAACTTCTTGCAAGGATATGGTATGCCTAATGGCTATCGCATGATGTTCCTCAACGAGCACAACAAGGAACAGGTCTATATCGAGAACTATGTCTATCTCAATCTAGACGAGAACAAATTCATGAACCTCGACACCGACAACTTCTACTTTGGAAAGATCAAGGAGGCTGCTGCAGCCAACAACTATGCGCTATTCTACAACCTCGTCAACTATCTCTTCCGCTTGAGCGTACAGGCAGACACGGACTATAAGTTCCTCTACAATCTCTTCATCGCCACAGAGACAGACAAGAAGTTGAGTATCGATGAGTTGACAGAAGACTTCTTCACCAAGGCGAAGAAAGCCAACTTACCTTCCGACAAATGGCAACGCTTCGTCGTCAGCGTGAACAACACGCTAGATGAGACCATCCAAAAGGAGAATTTGGGTGCCAAGGCTGATGCCAACTGCCATGCAGCCATGAAGGTCATCACCTATTTATATAATAACTGGAAGGAAGTGCTTCATCTGAATGAGAACTCTTTGCAAGGCTTGACCAATCTTTGGCATCTAGACGGAACTTTGGCAAGATATGCCAACGAGTTTGGCATCGACATCATCCAGTACATCAACACCAAAGACAATAATCCTGAAGCATTTATAGAGGCTATCAAGAAGGTTGACAACCCAGATTATTGGGAGCGATTCATCAAGGAGCAGATGAAAGCCTTCAAGGAGAATAACGTTCCTCACGGCATCACCAATGACATCATCATTGATACCATCCTTGCCTCAGCTGTGGCAGACAAGAATGCCTTGATTGCTCGTTTCTACCCGATCTCTTCTGCCGAAGGGACGCTAATCAGCTACGTCGAATCGCATCCTGATAAGATGGGGAACTTAGAGCCAACCATCAAATCACTTTGCTTAGGCGACAAACTCCCATTGATGATTCAGCTCCTCAAGGTTTGCAACTTTGATGGGCAGGGAATGCAGGTGATGAAGCAAATTATCCAGAATTACTTCACTGGCTTGTTCAAGGAAAGCAAAGAGCCACAGATGAAGAATGCTATCGAAAAGTTGGTAGAGCTTACCAGAAACGTGACAACAGCCAACAATGTGAAGGCTTTGGATATTCCGCACTATGTCAGCATATATACCGACTATTTAGAAAAGTATCCAAAAGCTGCCGACAAACAGAGCATTGAATATTTCTTGAAAAACGACATAACGAAGAGAGAAATAGAAGTAAACGATGCCAACAGAATTGAATTCATCGTAAACTTGCTTGACAAAGATTCCGACTACATGGGTACTTATCGTGAGCTATTGATTGCGAAGCGCTTGGGATGTCCAATGCAGGAAGTCCGTTTGAAGATTGTCGAAAAACTCTTCACTGATAAAGCAAAGAAGCATGAGAAACTGAATCTTAGCTACATCAAGGAATACTTCACAGACAAATACTCTGAAATTCCGTCAGAGAAGACCAAGGAAGAATCCAAGTTGGTGCTCGACAGATTGTGGGACACTTTCAAGGGCGATCCTCACATTTGCGAAGAAGCCACCCCAGCCATCATCGAAGCAGCCAAGTGGACTTCCAAGGACCGCAAGGAGTATCTAGAGAAATGCAAGAACGACAAGGAGAAAGCCTTCATCACAAAGTACTATAGCTTCTTCACTTCCATTTGTCGCAAACTATTCAAAAAGTAGTAGCTTATGAGATATCAGAAAATATTCATCCTCCTGCTCGCCATGGTGCTCGCCGTGGCGTGCGACTCAGGCAAATCGCCTTCTTTCAAGAAAGGTAACCCTTACTCCAAGGAATACTTTGGCATCAATGGACCAGTCAAGTATGCCTTGTTCAACCATTATAAGAAGGGCTACGTTGACCAAGCTATCCGTATGGACTTCTCGCCAGAAGGTATGCTTGTCAAAAAGAGGACCTTCGAGAAGGGCGACTCGATAGTCAACAACTATACCTACGATGGCAAGAACAACATCCAGTCTATCTCTGGAACGGATGTTGGTGCCTACAAGAATGAGTTCCAGAAAGGCAACTTGACCAAGGAATGGTTCTACTCTGACGAAGACCAGACAGAAGGTTTCACCTTGCGCTACCAAGTAGAAGGCGAGAAACTCATCAAGAAGCAGAACGACATCAAGACTGGCAAAGGCGTCACCACCACATATGCCTATACCAGCAAGGGCATCTTGCAGCAAGAGCAACAGATGCTGAATGATGGTTCCTATACCAAGAACGTCTATGATGCAGACGACCACCTGACTTCCATCGAGCACTATGGTGCGTCTGGCTCATACCTCTACAAAGAAGACATCAATGCCGACTACGATGAGTACAACAATCTCATCAAGTATCAAGCCAAGAAGAACGGCAAGGTGAAGGCTTACTATAAGGTAGTCTATAAGTACTATACCGAAGATGAGCTAAATGTTGCCAACCAGCAAGCAGAGTCCACTATCACCAGCAACGGTGCAGGCTACGAAGACAAGGGTGAGGCATCTGCCCCTAGCAAGTGGCTACTCGTTGCCATCTCCGTCATCAGCCTCCTCTTCCTCTTCATCTATTTGTCAATAGCAATCGAAGAGTGGCACCTATTTAAGAATTTCGGAGGTGAAACAGAGATAGATGGTATGAGAAAGATGTGGATGTACAACAGTCGTCCATACGTGAGAATGGCGATACTCTTTGCCATCCTCCTTGCAGCCTTCTTGTCCTCCATCATTCTCCTATTACTCTTCGGAGGTGTCGTATGGGTACTCTTCTGGGCTATCAAGTTGATATTCTGGGCTATCATCGTCATTGGATGGATTTGCTTGGTAGGTGGCATCATCGGTACCATTGGTGGCGCATTCATCTGCCTCATCCCTGCCGTCATCGGTGGTATCATTGTTGCCTTCCAAGACACACTGAAAGGATGGGGAGAACTATTCGTAGCTTGGGGAAGCGAGTTCCTGGACAACGTCAATGCCATCGACTGGACGATTTCAATCTACGAAAACTATGGTACGACCATCTTGGCTATCGCCCTCACACCATTGGTTTGCTTCTTACTATTGGCTATCATCCTCATCGTCATCAGCACCCTGCTGAGATTATATGAGTTTGCCTCTATGAAGATATACAACGTGCACCGCCCTTGCCCATTCTGTGGCAACACCCACGACTTCAAATACATGATTGATGGTGAAGAATGGTCTATCCCATTGCATCCGGGCTTGTATGGCATTCTGCATCAAACCAACCATGATACTGGAGTCAGAGTACCTACCATGTTGATGAACGGCAAGGCGAAACTGACGAGAAAGTGCCCAAACTGCGAACGATTGGTCAACGAGGGGCACGACAAGACTTACGGCACGGATATTCACATCGGTATCGTGGGTGCTCGTTCTTCCGGCAAGTCTTATATGTTGTATAGCGGCTTGGAGATGCTCTCCCAACACTTCGGAGACGACTTCGAACAGACCGACTCTGATAGCAACAACAAGCTAGCGGATGTAACGAAGCGTATCCACAATGGTGATGGTATTCAGACCGCCGTGAAGAATCGCTACAAGGCTATCCAATTCAAGCTGAAACGCAAGTGGCGTCCTGTGCCATACCATCTGTTCTTCTACGATGTGGCAGGTGAGAAGTTCAACGCCAGCACCAACAAGTCGCAGGCAGCCCTTGAGTTCTACAACAAGGTGAAGACCGTAGTCTTCATCATCGACCCGACGATGACGGACATCGACAAGGTAGTACCTTCCGATGCGTTCACCGAATGGTTTAAGAAACACGGCAACCAGAGCGAGAAGTATGATACGGAGGGAACACTATCCGAGCTGAAGAACATCCTGACCCAACAGGTAGGTCGCAAGACCAAGGACATCGACATCATCATCACCTGCACCAAGAAAGACTTAGGATACTTGGAGAACTCCAATTATACCTACGACTTGGACGAGAACATGATCAAGAAGTTCATCAGCGAGGAATTGGGCTTGGCAAACGTCATCAACTCCGTCTCCGACTTCAAGTCGGTCAGCTATGCCGCCGTCAGTGCCACCGCCGAAGACAGAAGTGCATTGGAGGAACTCTTCTTGAATATCCTCAAGCAGAGAGGCATCAAGATGGATTAAGCCTCAGCCTCATATAGAGACTGGCAGGAAGAAAGCAGAAGTGAAATGTTAAATTCAATACAGATTTAATATTTTTATTGCTTTTTTCTTGCCAGTCTTTTTTTATTGCCTTAATTTTGCATTCCGAACAGAGAAAAAAGATAGTAAAAGCATGGCAAAGATATTGATTGTAGAAGACGACTTGGCTTTTGGAACGATGATTCAGGCATGGCTCAAAAAGAAAGGATTCGAGGTGGAGAAAGCCACTTCGGTCAAGGCTGCGTTAGACTTACTCGAAGAGGACAACAAGCGCGACCTCATCCTATCCGACCTTCGCCTTCCCGACCACGATGGACTGACTCTCTTGAAATGGACTCAAAAGCACAATCTGTCGATTCCGTTCATTGTCATGACAAGCTATGCCGAGGTACAGAATGCCGTCTTAGCCATGAAGTCGGGAGCCACCGACTACATCGCCAAGCCATTTCCACCCGATATGCTGTTGGATAAGATACAAGAGGCTATCCATTCCAATAGCAGAGGAACGTCCATAGGCAATTCTTCCCCCATCCCAGCCTCTTCCCAAACGGCAAAGAATCAAGCAGAGACCGCAGCTAAGGTTAAAGAGAATAACGTCCCGAAGTACATCGAAGGTAAGAGCGAGGCTTCCAAGCGTCTCTACGATTTCGTATCGTTGGTGGCACCGACACCGATGTCGGTCTTGATTCTTGGAGCCAGCGGAACGGGCAAGGAATACGTGGCACATCGCATCCATGAACTGAGCCAACGTGCCAAGAAACCTTTCTTCGCCCTCGACTGCGGTGCCATTCCTAAGGACGTGGCTGCCTCCGAGTTTTTCGGTTATGTCAAGGGAGCCTTTACGGGAGCCGAACAGGATAAGAAAGGAGCTTTTGAGATGGCGAATGGCGGCACACTCTTCCTAGATGAGATGGGAAACCTGAACTATGAGGTGCAAGTGCAACTGCTCCGTGCCTTGCAGGAGCGAAAGATTCGTCCATTGGGCAGTACTAAGGAGATAGACATCGACATCCGACTGGTTTGCGCCACCAATGAAAATCTAGCACAACGAGTTGCCGAGGGCAAGTTCCGTGAAGACTTGTATCATCGTATCAACGAGTTTACCATCTACATGCCGGAGTTGAAAGACCGTGGCAGCGACCTCTTCCTCTTCGCCGACCTCTTCGTGAAGCAAGCCAACCAGGAGTTGGGCAAGAATGTAGAAGGTTTCGACAAGAAGGCATCAGAGATGATTGCCTTCTACAACTGGCCAGGCAACCTGCGTGAGCTCAACAATGTGATGAAGCGAGCCACCTTGTTGGCAAGAGGCAGCCATATCGGCGTAGCGGAGCTAGAGCAAAGCATAGTTCTTACCCAACCTATCGGCCCTCTCCCCCTCCACGACGAACAAACGGAACTTCAGCGAATAGAGAACGCCCTCAAGGCTGCAGGTGGCAACAAGAGCAAGGCCGCCCTCCTCCTCGCCATCGACCGCAAGACATTATATAATAAGATGAAAAAGTATGGCATCCAATAAAGGATACCATACTTCTTTCTTTTTTACTCACATTGGCAAACGATAGCCTTACCATCCTTGGAGACACCTTCACCAGAAACAATCAATCTTTTACAAGTTCCATTATTATAGAACTGTATTGTGGCTTCTCCTTTCTCATCCAACTGTACATTTGGATTCCAATATAACGTTCTACGGAAATCACTCTTAGGGTAAGACTTAGAATAATTAGGCAAACGATATGGAAGCAATGACGAATAGCCCGATATCTTCAGATAACGACTTTGGGGAACTTGGTTGTACTTGATGTATTTTTCCCATTCATGACTTGTATCTGGTATCAGGCAACAAACAGCAGAGGGATAGATTATCTTAGTACTATAACATGCAGACAAATCAATTCTATCAGCACCGAAAAATATATTGCCTGTCTCTGTTGGAGGGAGAAGGTATGAATAATTACCTGATCTCATATAATTATCTCTAAGCTGCGTAGGACTAGCATTATCCTTTCTTATATTATGGTCAGAGCGGATAATCATACCACTGAAGTTTTTGATGCTTGTGAGATTGTTGACAGTAGTAGCTTTTAGAACGTGCTTATTTTCTTCAATTTCTTCCGACAGTGCCAGCGTTACGACCATTTTCATCTTCTTATGAGAATATTTCTCAGCAAGTAAACTGCATCCTACCGCCAAACTTGGCATAGCAGCCGTTTTTGAATTTTCATCTTCATTGATTAGCTTGTCTATTTCCTTAATCAAGTCTAAGTGCATAGCACTAAAATATGATTTTGGCATATTTTGATGCGTAACACTAAACTTTCGTCCCCCCATCAAGACACTTGTTTGCAAACGTTGTTCATCCTTCGTATAATCTCGCAATAACGGAGTTATCTGATTATCAACGATATATTTAGTATATAAAGAAGAGTCTGAAAGATGTTTGAACTTCAGTTGCAAGCCAGCATCTCCCATAAAATCACCTAAGCAGAGACTATACTTTCCCAAGGCATCCGTTGTTCCGTGAAAAGTCGAATCCTTACCCTGGGTGAGTAAATGGAAATCCAATAACTGTTGAGGAAGGCTTTTGAATCTAGATGTGCCATTGTCCATGTTCAATATACCAGCTTTTCCATAAATGGTGATTCCTTGCTCTGGCTCATCAGCATGTGCGTCACTTGCCACTAGCACGTCGCTAGCCATAACATCAGCAATACCTTTGCTAGGTGTCTTGATATAGTTGTCATAATCCATCACAGACAATGACATACTGCTTCCAGGTTGTCCTTTCAATTTTAGGGTTACGACAGAATAAGGTTGTAGGGCAGATGCATCATAAAAACACGTTACTTTCGAAACTTCATCCCTAGACCTTTCTCCGTTATTCTGAGCATCGTCATTTTTTGCGGCTTTCATTTTACCACTTTCTCTCTGATGCTTGCGTAAACTCCTCTTGCGCATTTTTAGAGAAGAATATTGACCATTCTTTACTAGGTCATAGACTGGAACCACCATAGAGAAACAATTTCTTGCATCTCCACTCAACATATAATGAGTATATGCACGGATTTCGTAAAGTCCAGATAGCAGTAATGGTGAAAGCGTAAAGTCTCCTTCACAACGACCATCTACCAAAGGATAAGTTTTATGCTCTATGACATACCCCTCAGGAGCTACCATATCCACATAAAGCACCTTGCTTTTATGGGTCAATTGCTTAGTATTAGCATCCAATACATAAGCAGCCATACGAATTGTATCACCAAGGAAATAGGCAGAATTGTCTAGGTGCAAATACGCTTTTTCTCCTGCTCGTAAAGCAGAAGCGCCTACAAGCAGGAGAAATAATAGTAATATGTTTTTAAATTTCATTCTTTGAACAACTAAAGTTTATTTTTGTGTAACTGATTGTCCCGTTAAAGTGGCTGAACTTGAATATTTCAAACCTCTTACCGAATATAAATACTTTGAATTATAAGCTTCAAATTCAAAAGTATAATACAAAGAGGTACCCCCTACATTATAGGAGAATTTTACTAAATCAAGTTCCCAAACGCCATAAGATTGGAGTGAATATATCTGATATGAAACATTCTTGCTATGACCAGAATTAACCCCTTCCCATGACACCAAGTACGAGAATGAGCCATAAGACTCATTATTCCCATTTAAATCTCCATGCCCAATTTCACTACCAGAATAGTAAGTTTCTTCCACACCTCTACTAAAAGCACGTGTTCTTGTTCGCTGTACAGTTCTACACTTGATAGTATTTCCACTTCTCGTAACTTCTTCTTTAGCAGAATTGAGATAAGCAAAAGTTTTGCACAAGTCTTCAAAGTCGCTTACAGGAGGAAGTCCTTTGGAAGAATTCACAGGGAAATTAAAGGTTACTCCATATTCCTCTTGCAAATTCTTAATTTGTTGGATTTGTTCTGGTGTATATTCATACATAGCACGACCAGTACCATCCCCATCTGTGTCAGAAGAACAAGCAGCAAACATGACTGCCAACAAGCTTAGACTCAAATAAAATAATTGTCTTTTCATTTTTATAATAAATTAGTTAATATCTTCTACTACCACCAAATTTGCTCACCATTTACATAGGTGAAGATTCGTTCTTGCCTTCCTTTTGTTATATCTCGCAACAAATATAAGGCATTACTTGGTACTTTATCAAACCATAAGATTCCGTCTCTACTTCCTTGATTTTCCGCTAAGAAACGCCATTTTTTATTGTCCCAATAATATAATTGATAAGTATCATTTTCTTCAATATAATTACCATCATTTCGTGGTAAATAACGTATCTCAGAAATGTGAGTTGGCTTTTCTAGCTCTACTCCACACCAACCTCGTTTTGTTGCTTGCAATGTAAAAGAAGTCAGTGGATTCCCATCATAAAGTTTTGGTTGTTCATGCCCTTTTACAGTCCAACGATAACCAAACACTCGTTTTGGCTTGAGTTTAGCACCCACTTTATCATACAACTCAATCTCCGCGACATTGCCATAAGAATCAGTTGGAGCCATATACCTAAAGAAACGATATTCACCCTTGTATTTAGGCTTCAAGGAATAGAATCGACTTTCCTTTACATTTTTTGCCATTCCTATTAGCAACGAATCCTTGAAATCCTCTTGATTGGCTATATGAAACTCTCCATTTTCCATTTGGGCACAATAGTCTTTCTGCTCAAATGTCAATGTATATTTGCGAACTGCACGCAACTTTTGAAGATGTTGTTCATCTGCCACAAGTTCTTTTTGGCTACCATCAGCATATAGGATAAATGGCTTTCCTTCTGGAATCATCTCACCTATTTTATTATAGGAGATGGGGAGGTAAACAATGCCTCTTCCCATTTTTCTGAACGTTGCTGTATTTCCTTCACGCTTAGCATAGCAAATAGGGAACCAACAGTCTGCATCCGAAAAAACACAAAGATAAATCCATGGTGACTTATTTCCCTTACGCTCTGAATCCAAATTGATGACAACATCGGATGTCTCGACATATTTGTCGGTAACATCCTTTAGGCAAGGATCATGCAAACTTGGTATTATAAAAGAGGTAGTATCTTTACTATATTCCTTTTGCTCGTCTTGCTTATCAAATGTACGCCTATATACTTTAGGCAATTTATCATTAGGACGGAAAAAGAAATGAATACCTAATTCCTCATTAAGTCCAAATGGAATAAACTTTTCGTCATCCACAAATATGACTGTCCAGGAGTGGCTCAAGTTACGATTACCCCACATGGGAACATAATCCATAGCTGTAGGTATTCCGACCGCTCTCAACTGAGCCATATTTCGCTTACCATTCGACTCGCAGTTTCCCATTCTCATTTTTATGAGTAGGTCGAGTGGCATCTCTGGTAGAAATGTCTTAGGATAATATAAGGCTCCATAAAACCATTTGTTCAACTCCTTATACAAACCGAACTTAGTTGTATAGTTCGGTTGTGCATTCAACAGATACTTAAATCGCTCATAGTAGGTATCGTAATACTTTTTCCTCCAATCACATATCGGCTCTGTTGTTATTCGATAAGGCAGTACATATTTACAAAATGCTTCAAATGACACATCCTTGTTCCATGGACGCTGCCACACATTGAAAGCTTCATCTATCTGCTGTATAAGTTGTGAGGCTTTCAGTGTTTTATGATCCCATAAGATTTCTGCATGTTCCTTTAAATTTCCATTCTTTGTTGAAGCATGATAATAAGCATTCTTATATATGGAGTCATGCTTAACTGGAAGGCAGAACACGCTGTCCATCTCTTGATAGTAGGCATTAATATCTTTACTGGCTAAAAAATAGTGGGCATCCATATTGCTTATCAAGAAGCAGGCTGCCTTGTATTTCAGTTCATCATTCTGATAATGCGCAAGAACTTTCTCTAGCTCCAATTTGTTGGCACCAGCTTTATTGAGAGTGTTTCTTACACTTTCATCTGTGTATGAGCATAGCACTATATCAAGTACCATTGCTAGCACTACCAGTATATTAAAACTAACTATCTTCTTCACCATTTAAAACTCCTTATTATTTCTGTACCATCATTGATTTTTATGTAAATAGTATATTCACCAGATCCATAATTATTCAATAGATAATTTTTGAAATCACCATTCTGGATGTCTTGGTCTGCATCATATTCACGGACAATACCATTCTTATAAATAATAATTTCTATATTATCTATATTCTCCTTAACTATTATTTGTAATATATGAGAGGTTTTGTTATACACACCCACAAGATTATTAGTAGAAAAAATCTTATGGATATCTTGATTATCCACTCCTCTAGTATGTGGGGGGGGTAGATTGAGCAAAAATCTTTTGTGGCATACAAGTAAACATTGTCAATGCCAATAATAAGATAAGTTTATTCATATTCTTTGATTTTGATTTGTAAATGCAAAATTAGTATTTTTCAGTTATAACACCAAAAAATATTCAAAGAACTTTCAAAACTGTTACAAAAGCAAAAATCATGCATAACTATTTGTTTGTTAATTAGATATGAGTGATATACGTCAGGATAATAGGATATAAAATGTAACAAAACATAAAGACTTCTGCAAATAATTACAAGGTTGATACTTGCTTTTTAATCTATTTTTATTACTTTTGCAGAAAAACTATAATATGATGAAGATTTTAAGCATATCATTTGTGACAATGTTTCTACTATCTCTTTTAGGATGCCAAAATGGGCATGTTTCTGGTGAATTAACCAGAGTGGACTCCTTATTAGACAATAATCAACTAGATTCTGCCAAACAAATATTAAACGTAATGCCTAATACATATTTCAATAAAGAATGTTATATGTACTATAATTTATTGGTAACAAGAGCAAAGTATATGTCATACGAACCTATACATTTGGCCGCTATTGATGAGTGTATATCTTATTTTAAGAAGCATAATGAAACCGCCAAACTTGCTCAAGCATATTACTATAAAGCCGAATGTTTATATGATTTAGGAGAACGTAAGAAAGCTATAATTGCAATCAAAAGAAGTGAATATTTAGCAATGAATTTAAATAACGTCAGTTTAAAAGATCGAGTCTACGTCTGTTTGGCAAAAATAAACACCGCAGCTGGTGAATATAAAAAAGCCATGACATACGCACGAAAAAGCTTAGACCTAGTAGATAACAGTAAAGATAACATCAAAAAAATAGATATTTATAATAGAATGGCTATTTCCTATAGTAATTTGGGAAATTACGATAGTGCTCGAATCTACTGCAACAAAATTATACCTCTTGCAAATTATATTCCTAATGGAGCTAAAGCAACGATATATAATAACATTGGTTATTTTAACATAGAAAAGAATCCGAGCTTAGCACTACGTTTTTTAAATATGGCTATGGAAATAGAACCAAAAGTTGATATATATGATAACTTGGCTCGCATCTATATGAAACAAGGTTTGAAGTCGAAGGCAGATTCTCTTTGGCGACAAGCTTTACGAACTGACAATCTCACAAAAAAAATCGAAATTTTAGAATTTATTCTACATCAGAAGCAAACCGAGAAAGACTCCAATCTAGCCAGTAGATATGCAACCTGGCTCATAAATTTGAAAGATAGTTTGACCCGTCAGAGACAAAATGAACAAATTAAGGAATTGCAGATGCAGTTCGACTATAAAATAGAACTTGCGCATCAAGAAAATGAAAAAAGAAAACTATTTTACTTGATATGTGGATGTTGTTTGCTTGCCATTATCGCATTCCTTATAGTAAGAATCAAAATATTGAAGGACAAAAAGAAAATGATAGAGAATGAAAATGAACTTCTTTTGAAAAATCACGAACTTTTAGAACAGCAGAATCTTATCACTAAATATCTAGAACATATTCAAACCTTAAACGAAAAAGGCAAATCCGATGTGGCTACTATAGTAAAACTACAGCAAAAAATTGACAAGCTAAAAGAAGTCAAGCATACCTATTTCCACCAAGGTGAACTCTTGTATATGGCAGCTATAAAAGGGCTAAGCATAAGGGAATGGAACAAAACTCAGCAGTTGGCATTTCTTTCTTGCTACGCATCCAAAGACATAGAATATTCTTTGGCTTTGGAAGAATCAGGCAACTACACGCCACGTCAGAAAATTTTTCTAATCTTACTGCATGAAGGATTGAGTGAAAGCAAAGTTGCTGAAATGATGGATTTGCATCCAGGTGCATTGCGCACTATGAAAAGTCGTATCAAAAAGTTAAGAGATGAAATGGAATAGCATTATATTGATGGTATGTACAGCACAAGCTATCTTCTTCCTACTGCAAAAAACAAATGTACTTCCCTTGTATAGTATTAATGGAGCAGGAAGCTTTGACAATATTGCAGGATTCGCTTCATGCTTAGTATTGGGATTGCCTATTGGTGAAAACCTATTGAGAAATGGCACCTCCTTACAGAAATGGATAGTCATAACTTCTAAGGTAGTCTGCATTATTGCAATCGTATGGGCGCATTCTAGAGCAGGCATACTCTGTGTCATTCTTTGGCTATTTCTGCTATATAGGCCTCGCAACAAGCAGAAATGGCTTTTCGTATTAGTTCCATTATTGATAGTCGGTTTGCTATTTTATAAAAGCGATTCGAGCAAAGGTCGTTGGTTTATATTACAACGCAGCTATGAAATGATAGCTGAGCACCCTTTGCTCGGATGGGGGCAAGGTGGTTTCAAGGCTCACTATATGGATTGGCAAGCTGATTATTTCCAGCAAAATCCAGCGAGCCCATTTGCTATGCTTGCCAGCAACATACACCATCCTTTAAACGAATGGCTTGCCATCACTATAGACTTTGGTATTATAGGATTGATCGTTGTGACCATCTTGTTTCTTTGCACACTGAGCTATGCGGAAAGACATCCTTCAAATCTATCACAAATGGGCAAGCATATAATTATACTGTTGGCATTATTCTCTTTTTTCTCCTATCCTTTTCAATATCCTTTCACTTGGATTATGATGGTATGGGGAGCACTAGCCATCTATCACGTTCCCATTTATAGACACATCAAAATTTGCTCTGTGATGATTATAACTTTAGTTTTACTTGGGGGCTTCCATCTGTATTCGCAATGGAGAGATGAGACTATGCTGGAAAAACTTTATGAAAAGACTAACTTGGGATTATATGATAAGGCAATGCCAAAGTATCAAGAGTTATATCCTCAACACAAGAGAGATTGCCAATTTTTGTTTTACTATGCCTCTAACTTACACCTAAAAGGACAAGAACAGCTAGCATTGCAAAAGGCTATGCTATGCAAGTCTTACTTAGCTGATTACGAGTTGTCCTTGCTTTTCGGTGACATCTATCGTGGAATGAGGTGCAAAGATTCTGCTTTATTTTATTACCAGCGCGCCCATTATATGTGCCCCTCTCGCATCTCACCACTCTACGAAATGTTTAATGTTTATCGAGATTATGAAGACAAGGCTGGCTGCATTAGACTAAAGAGTATCATCTTACACAAAAACATCAAAATTGAATCCAAAGAAACAAACAGAATCATTCAAGAGGTAGCAAATGATTGCGAATAACGTCTTGTACATCGAAAAGAGCAGTGTGGATATGCCATGGGGAAGCATATCCACACTTTTTTGTGGAATTTTTCCACAGTTCTTCCACACTTTCCACAACTCCACATTTTTGGCATCAGCAACCATCACAACTGATATTCAAACACTTAGCGATTATTAGCACATTTTGGCACGGCGATTGTGCTATAAGATAGTGAGCACGCAAACGAGCAACAATGCTCAAAGCAAGCTCACTAAGAGTTAAACATTATATTCACAAATTTAAAACATAGAAGATTATGAAGAAGTTAGTATTCGCAGCTATCGCAGCAATGGTTATGGTATCAGTAAGCAATGTTTTCGCCAGCAAGAACATGGCAAGTGTTTCAAACGCAGCTCCAGTTGACACTGTTGCTCCAGCCGACACTACAGTATCTACAGACACTGTCGCTCCAGCAGAGCAAACAACCGACACTACCGTTGAGGAGAAGACCGCAGACCTCGCCGCTCTCATCAACGTGCCAGCTGACACTACAACAACCGATTCTACTCAAAAGGATTCATCAGCTACAGGTTCATACCTTGCAGCATTGTAACATCACCTTCAAAAAACAGTAATAATTACACGTCGCTTTCAATCGAAAAGGGGATATGTCATTCAATCATGGCATATCCCCCTTTCCGTTTTTCCCTTTTTACATTTGGCAATTACTCTATTTGAAACAAATCGTCCATCGTCACCTCACTCTGAATGTTTTGCCAAGCTGCATTATGTTCCACTCCATAAGATGTAACCATGGTCAGATGAATAGTCTTTCGAGTACCCGTCACTTGCTTGAATAACTCACAGCGCTTGATAAGCCACATAGCGTAATTGGAAGAGATGACGTATGGTTGATTGACAAACTTCATCTCACATAGATTGATGGTTTTGTCACCTCTGTCGATAATAAGATCTATCTGTGCGCCAGCCAGTTGGTCGTTTTCAATGTCCGTTGCGCCTCGGTAAGACCATGTGCAAACATTCGACAAGATGCCACTTATGCCCAGCTTCTTCTTAATCTGAGGGATATGATGTAAACAAACTTGCTCGAAAGCATAACCTTCCCAACTTGATATATCCATTTGTCGATGGCTCCAGTAATGCTCATCCTCTCCATGATAGTTTCTCACAAACCGCAGATAGAAGAGAGAGTATAAATCGGTAAGCTGATACATAAAATTTCTATCCGTCTTGCCAAATGCCGAATACTTTCGGACGAAATCACAATTGCACAAGTCGGAAAGCACAGTAGATACATAGCCAGAATCATCCACCTTTAGTTCCGCAAGCAGTTCTGGGCGAGTCATTCCCTTCATCTTCTTAGCCAATGTCTCGACCACTTTTCTATACAAGGTGGATTCTTTGAAAAGCGACTTGAAGAGAAAACCATACTCGCTCCTCAAGGGGGCATTGGATGCGAAGAAGAGATGGTCGATATTCTGCGCCACGCTCAGCGAACGCTGCATCATATCGAGATAATAAGGTGTACCACCCATCGCCATATATAGCTCTACTATCTGAAAGCGTTCCAACTGAAAGCCCCTTGCCATCAAGAACTCCTCTACCTCTGCAAGATTGAATGGACGGAGATAGATAGAACGAGTCACTCGATTGTGCAAGCCTCCCTTGTTGCCCAAGAGCGTATTAGTCATCCAGGTAGTGGCAGAGCCACAAACAATGAGTTTCAGATTATCTTGCTTGGATGCCCACTCATTCCAAAAGAGTTCGAAAGCCTTGAGAAAACGAGAGTTATGCGTATCAAGCCAAGGCATCTCATCGATAAAAATCACGATGTGTTTCTTGTCTTTCAAGGTCTCTAGGTATTGGCGCAACATAAAAAAGGCTTCCATCCAATCCTTTGGCACTTTTTGTGTTGTCTTGGAGTAGGTTTCCAACTGATGGGTGAAGTTCACAAGTTGTTCCTTGCGAGTGCCCTCATAGATACCCGTCATATAGAAATCATACTGTTCATCAAAGAATTTGTCGATAAGATACGTCTTACCGATGCGCCTTCTTCCATAAACGGCCACGAATTCCGCCCTTGAAGAATCGACAATCTCTTGCAGCAATGCTATTTCTTTCTGCCGCCCAATGATTTTGTTTACTTTTCCCATACTCTATCCATGCTTGATTTACGACTGCAAATATACTATCATTTCTTGAAATAAGCAAAGAAAACATCGAGAACTTACTACGCTAACCCTATTTTTTTACCTGTTAGCGTAGTAGGTTCTCGATATTTCTTCTCCATCGGAGGGCATCTTGCAGCTATCCGCAGGCATAATAGACGGCAAGGTTTGGTCACTATAGACGACTGGGCTTAGTCGCAATAGACGACAAGACTCAATCGTCTATTACGACCCAATTTATGCTATCATTGGCAGACATCAAGAGCAGTACTTTTGGAAAAGCATCTGCGCTTTTTTATTCATGTTTTTCTTCTGTGCTTGTCATCTCAATGCACAGGAACAAATACTTGTATTATCTGGCAGACAAAGCCTCTACTTCTTTTGACAAGAATGAAGTCGGTCAATCCACCAAGGGAACGTATATCCTGCAAGAACTTAATGGTGGCGTCTTCTGGTTCCAAATTTGTGAATACACCTCCACCAAGTTGGTGCTGAAGAATAAGCTAGGGCAGACATTGACCTTTAAGAAACAATAAAAACAACCATTAGCTATCACGCTCATCTTCAAAATGAGCGAGATAGCTTTTCTTATATAAAGGAAATCGCTATGATTTCCTCATTTTTTAGGCTAAGACTTTGGTGGATACACTTATTTTTGGTAATTTTACAACCCAAAACAAGTAAGACTCGCAACATGCAGAAGAATCATTTCCCTTTCAAGGTAGCAGCAGGCTATTGCGCCGTCGCCGCCGTACTCATCCTCGCCATCAGCCTCGTGTATAGCAACACGAAGTCGATACTCGCTATCAACCAGGCATCCCGTGAATACATCCAGAAGCGTGATGCCGCCGACAGCACCATGTCGGCACTGCTCAAGGAAGAGCAAGCCAACCTGCACCAACTCTCCGCTGCACTCGAAGGGAAAGGCGACAAGAACTACCTCCGTGAAAAGGTGAATAGCCTCAACAATGGCAAGGACTCCATCGTGGTTCATCCCAAAACCCAACAGACCCACAAAGCCCAAAACACGACCGTGGAGGTGGTGAAGACACGCAAGGGATTCTTTCGCCGCCTCGCCGATGCCTTCAAGAAGGAACACGCAGAGACGCTCAGCGTCAAGAGAGACAGCAACAACGCCATCATCGACTCCATCACCACACCGGTGAACGTGGCGGAGAACGTAGCCGACATCCTCGAACAAATCGACCGAAAGGAAAAGTCCTCCTCCAAGAACCACTCGCAAGCCATATCCAAGGAGATGGAAAACCTTCAGATGGTGAATGCCCAACTCGCCCTGCGCTCCGCCCAACAACTCAACGAGGTTCACCAAAGGGAACGTGACTCCATGCAACAAGCCATCAACAAGGCGATGGAAGCTCGCCAATACCTTCTGTGGCAGATAGGTTTGCTGGCCGTTGTCGCCATCATCGCCGCCATCATCCTGCTTTGGTACATCTGGCGAGATACCCAAAAGGAGCGCATCTACAGAGAGAGCCTGGAGAATGCCAACGAGGAGATACGCCGCATCATGCAACAGCGTGAGCATCTCCTCCTCACCATCACCCACGACATCAAGGCTCCTGCCGCCTCCATCTCTGGCTTCATCGACTTGATGAAAGACTACGTAAACGATGCCCGTGGAGCGGAATGTCTCGTCAACATCAAGCGTTCCGCACACCATCTGTCACACCTCGTCGCAGCACTGCTCGACTACCATCAACTAGAGAATGGACTCATGAAAGTTCATTCCACCGACTTCTCGCCTAAGGAACTGGTGGATGAGAGCGTAGAAGGGATGAGAGTGCAAGCGGAAAGCAAAGGGCTGAAGATTTCGTATGAAATAAAAGAGTTCGAGGAGCTAGAAGGAGAAAAAAGAAAATCAAACAAAGAGGAGAAGCAAGAAGAGACAGAAGGAAGAAACGAAAAGGGTACAAATGTACTCTTTTTCGCCGATGCTTTCCGCATTCGTCAGATACTCGACAACCTCATCAGCAATGCCATCAAATATACCGATAAAGGCAGCATCATGGTCAGCATGTCCATCCGACAAAAGCGAAATGCTTACAATATCATAGAAAACAAGAATGCTTATCTGCTCACCTTGGACGTAACCGACACGGGCAAAGGTATGACCACAGAGGAAAGGCAAAAGGTATTCCAAGCCTTCACCCGACTGAAGAACGCCCAAGGCATAGAAGGCACTGGCTTGGGACTTTCGATTACCCACGAATTGGCGACTCTCCTGGGAGGCGAGATTCACGTCAAGTCGGAAGTGGGGAAAGGCTCCACCTTCACCGCCACGATTCCTATCGAGCTAGCAGATACATCACAAACAAAAGTTTGTCACTCCCATAACGAGCTTGACGAAAAGCCATCGGAGGATGCACCAAAAACATCCCCAAGTTCTACAGAGAAGCTTCTCATCCTTGACGACGACAAGTTGCAACTCCAACTGCTCCAAGAGATGCTTCGCCGATTGGCGGGCGACTCTTGGCAAGTCTTCGCCTGCAACCACGTGACCGATGCCCTCACCCTTCTGCACAACGAGCAACCTGCCATCATGCTGATGGACATCGAGATGCCTGAGATGAGCGGCAAGGACTTGATCAAGCACATCAACCACAACAACATGAAAGTGATTGCCATGACCGCCCACGATACTAGCATCAAGGAGGAATTGCGAGAGGCAGGTTTCGACGATTGCCTCTTCAAACCATTCAGCCAGGAGAGTCTTCAAAAGGTGCTTCACCTTGCTTCAGAAAAAAAGTCCCGAGGTTTTTCTAAAAAAGTCCCGAGGTTTTTGAAAAAAAGTCCCGAGGTTTTTGAAAATACGTCGGGAGGCAGTTCGGATGGCATCGGCAACCAACCTATCCATCCTCGCCTGAAACCTCTCCTCGCCTTTGCCGGTGATGACGAAGAGGCTGCACAAGAGATTATCACGACGGTGAAGCAAGAGTTGGAAGGCCACCTCCATTTACTGCAAGAAGTTCTCCTGCAAATTCCAATGGAAACTGCATCATCCATCGCCACCATAGATTCTTCTCTTGCCAATAACATCGCCAAGACCGCCCATAAGCTCCTCCCCATCGCCTCGATGATGCAGATGGACTGTCTGCCACAGCTCACCGCCCTATCGCCAGAGCACATCCAAGAGCAAGAGGCACAAAAAATCCGAGAATACGTGCAAGCCATCATCAACGACCTGCAACATATCCTCGGAGAGATATCATGTGTATAGGGGATAACTATTTCTTAAAAACTCCCCTCACAACAAACCAAGCATGAACGAAAAGCGTAGTGAGCAAGCCGTAGTGACTTCTCATCACTTGGAAGCGCTCCTTGAGAGAAGCCTTATGATTCTGCACCGACATGCCACCATCCAGGTAGTTGTTGATGACGGCATTGACATTGCGCAAAGGCAAATGGCGACGAGCTGCCTCTCGCATGATGCGGATGCACCAATCGACATCCGCCGAGAAACGATAGTCGAGATTGTAGTGGATGCCTTTGGCTATGTCGGCACGAGCATAGAACGACTGATGACAAACCAGCATACCCCACATAAAGCTGCGCCAAGAGAGACGTTTCGGGGGAGTCAGACGACGATGGCGCAAGAAATGACCATCCATATTCACGATGTCGGTATCGCCATAGAGCACGCCCGGCAGTTCCTCTCCCTCGCCGACACACCCCTCCACAAACTCCAAGGTATCTTCGGACGGGAAGACATCGCCTGCATTCAAGAATATCAGATAGTCGCCCGTAGCACGGTCGATACCCTTGTTCATAGCATCATAAAGTCCTTTGTCAGGCTCTGAGAAAACGAGGATTTCGTGAGCACTCTCCCCCACGTCATTCTTATGTTGATAAGCCTTCACCATCGTCAAGGTTTTGTCTTTCGACACACCATCTATGATGAGATGCTCGATGTTGCAATACGTTTGCTTCATCACGGAATCGAGGGTGCGCTGAAGCACAGCCTCAGCATTGTATGTACAGGTAACTATCGTAAACTTAATCATTGCAATGATATGATTTATAATTTGTCATTTAGATTCTGTAATGCTTATATGCCATCGCCTCATTATAGATCTCTATATAGTTGAGAGCCACCGCATGCTGCGAATAGTTGTGCATCACCTTGGCGAGACAAGACTGCTGCAACGCCGACTGATCAGCCTCATCTAGCACCCAATGGATGCCAGCCGCCAAGTCCTTGGCATCACGATAGTTAGCCACATATCCATTCTTCTTGTGGTCTATCATCTCTGGGATACCGCCTACTCTAAAGCCGACACTTGGCACGCCACAAGCCATCGCCTCCATGATGGTGTTGGGAAGATTCTCCGACAGGGATGGAAGCACGAAGACATCCGCTGAATTGTAGATGTCAACGATATGCTTGTCGTCACTGACATATCCCAATGGGAAGGTAGGGAACGGAAGTTGCCCCTCAATCTCCTCGCTATGACCACCAAGGATCGCCACACAGGTATTGTCCTTCATCTCAGGATGCTCGCTAACCAACAGTTGACAAGCCTCCACGAGATAGTCCATTCCCTTGTATGGATTGGTGGCTTTCTGGGCGATGAAGAGGATGACACGCTTGCCTTCGGGCAACATCGTGCGGAACCGTGCCTCTCGCTTGTCTTGCTGCTGATACACATGAGTATCTATCGGATTAGGAATCGTATAGACTCGTTGACCATTCAAGAGAGCACTCAACTTCGCTTCGCTGGCGAGCCACTTGCTACAAGTGACAAAGGAGATATTACCAATGCCATAGGTTTTCTGCTTCTGCCGCCAAACCTTCGCCGACAAGTCGTTCTTTCCTCCTCCACCTGGCAAGTACTTGCAGTTGCCACAACCATTGGTATAATGATGACAGCCCAAAGTGAGGTGGCAGATGGAAGAGGCAGGCCACATATCGTGCATCGTCCAGACCACAGGTTTACCGCTGTTGATAATCTTTCGGATATTCTTGAGCGACAACATACCTTGGTTGATCCAATGCAAATGAATGACATCCGCCTCCTTGAACTCTGGCAAGGAAGTGATGTCGAAACCGATGTTGGCGATGTCTAAGCCAAAGAGGTTCTTGCGCGAGAAATGGAGATGCCAGAAGATGCACCATCGTTCCCACAAGAAATTCCACTGGGAACGCAAGGAACGTTGCACTCCCACTACGGTGATATCATCGCTCACCTTGTCACGCACCAACATCTTAGCCTTAACGCCATTATTGTTAAGGGCATCCATCAGACGGTTGGCAGCCACAGCAGCTCCACCCGCCCTCTCGCTTGTATTTACTATGAGTACTCTCATGATAACAATCTTTATCTTTTGCAAAGGTAATGAAAAACAAAGACAATACAAAATAAAACAGAAAAAAAATATGCCGCAACTCTCAACGAGCTGCGGCATACAATATGTTTAACTTTAAAATCTTTCTAATCCAAAGGTAATCTCACGATCCCCTTTGTTATCTGTTAAACAATCTACCTTAAAACCTAATAACTAAAAACCTAAATCTATTACTACTAACCTAAACAATCTATTAACCTTTTGACGATGCAAAGATACGACGATTTTCGCTATCTTCCAAACATTTTAGAAAGAAAATGCTGTATTTTTGCGTTTTTTTGATATACATCAAGGGAATGTGCTCGGACACAACAGATTTTAAGAACCAATTAACGCTCATTAAACTTTCAAAGTGACAAGCTTAATGAGCGTTCCTATATGCCATCTAAAATCTTATTTTCCTCTATCTTACTTTACTTTCTCGATGAGTACCGTGGCATAAGCCGAGATTCCCTCCATTCTGCCCGTGAAACCCAACTTCTCTGTGGTGGTCGCCTTGATGGAGATATTATCCTCATCGGTGCCTATCACCTTTGCCAAACAAGCCTTCATAGCTGGCACGTGGGGATTGAGCTTTGGGCGCTCGGCACAAACAGTGGCATCGATGTTGCCCAATACATATCCCTTGGTAGCTATCAAGTCGATGGTCTTCTTAAGCAATATCTTGGAATCAACGTTCAACGTCTCAGCGGCAGTATCAGGAAAATGATAACCGATGTCACGCATATTGGCTGCACCCAAGAGTGCATCGCAAATCGCATGAATCAACACATCTGCATCGCTATGGCCCAACAAGCCCAACTCATAATCTATCTTGATGCCACCCAGCCACAAGTCCCGATTTTCTACCAACTTGTGGACATCATAGCCAAATCCTACTCTAATATTCATGGGCATATCATTATTAATTCTTAATTATACATTATTCATTATCAATAAGCCTTATCTTCTCTTGAAGAGATCCTTCACACCATCCATATCGAACGACAAGGTGAAACGCAAGGTCTGATCCAATGGGTTACTCTTCGCTGTAGCTATGACATACGCTGCATCGAGCGAGAAGACACTCATCTTGAAACCACCACCCACGGTGAAATACTTACGATTACCCTTGGTAGCACTCTCGTGGTGATAACCTGCTCGAAGCGAGAACTTGTCGTTATAGACGTATTCAGCACCTACACCATAGTTGATTTCCTGCAACTCCTCCTTGAATCCACCTGGCGCATCGCTGAAACTCTTGAAGATACCACTGATACTTGACACATCGCTATACTCACGATGCACACGGTCCTCATAGTCAGCATTGTCCTCACCCTCTTTCTGTTGAGGTATCGTAGGCACCAAGTACTTGTTGGCATCCGCCGCAATCGTCAGTCGGTTGTATTCGTCGATAGGAATCATCAGAGACGCACCCAAACGAAGGTTGGCTGGCAAGAACTGACTATATTCCTCGCCACTGAAGGTGATTTTACTACCAATATTGGAAATATCCAAACCAATACCCAACTGGCACTCACGCTGACCAATATTGATATAGTTCTGATAGTAAGCAGCAATGTCTGCGGCAAAGGCGGAAGCTGGCGAATTCTCTTCGGTTTCAGAGAATCGCATATCTGAATAAATCCATCTCACGGCTGCTGCCAAGGAGAACTTCTCGCTGAGCATCAAGGAATAAGCCACATCAAGCGACATTTCATAAGGATTGATGGTATTGGCGTTTTCCTCCATTCCCATAAACACCTCACCCAAGTTGAAATAGCGCAAGGAAGCTGATACCGCACTGTAGTCGCCAATGCGATAATAACCAGAGAGATATGCCAAGTTGATGTCGTTGACGATGGAGCGCAACCATGGAGTGAAGTTGAGTGAGACACCTGCCCTTGAAATACAGAAAGGATACTTGGCAGGATTCCAATGCTGGGAATTGACATCAGGATCGGTAGCCGCACCGACATCACCCAAACCACCGCCCCTGGCATCAGGAGCAATCGTTTGTGAAATCACCGCATAGTTCACTGGATTGAAAAGATCTTTCTCTTCTTGGGCATGAACCTGGGTGAATGTAAATGCCAACAGGCACAGCATCACTATCTTCATCTTGCTATTCTTTGATTTCATATCTAGTTTTGTTATGTATTTACGTATTTCTTTACCTTTGCTTACAAACTACCATCAGCATTAGTTGTTGATGACAATCAACTTCTTGGTCTTTGACTCATAGCCACTGCCATCAGAAGACACTTGCACTCGGTAGAGATAGATGCCCGTGCGCAAGGTTCCACTGCCCGTAGATAAATCCCACTTGATGGTATAGGCTCCGGAAGCAGAGACACCCGACTCCGCATGATGCCACAACTTTCTGCCGGAAGTATCAAATACCTCGATGATGATGTTCAGATTGGCAGACGCCCTATCATGGTTGATAATGAACGTGGTGGAGTTCTTCGCAGGATTCTCCGTAACGCCCAAGTCAAACGAAGGCTTTAAGTTCTTGACTACATTGAAGGTCAAGGTTGCCGTCGAACTATTGTTCTGGATATCCCAAGCACGGAACTGCAACTGGTGTGGACCAGCCTCCAACTCAGGAATACTATAATAGGTAGAGCCACTGGTATAAGTACCAAAATCGTACGTGAAGTTATTGTTCAAGTTGTACGTCTTGTTGACATCACCATCAATGATCAGTTGCAGGTCGTGTCCGATACCACTGCCTGTCGCATTGATTCCATCTTTGTCTCTCACCTCTGCCACAAAGAAAGGCGTAGGGTTCACGTTGCCTCCATTAACGAAAGAAGGAGTGTTGAGATAGCAATAGATGGAAGGACCGATGGAGTCGTTCTTAGCCAACTCGCTTCCTCCCACATTGAAGGCATCACACATGCCATGGGCAAGAACGGTCTTGTCATGATTGGCAGCATACAACGTAATCAATCCTGGCGCATCGGCATAATTGATGTCCTTCGACACTGCTAAGCGGAAAGAGAACTTACCGGCACGTACACTGTCGGAACCATTGTATAAGGTCTTGGTACGATCGTAATATTGGAAAGCCTCATCAGTACTCTCGTTCATACGACAAGTGATGAGTTCCTTGGAGTCCAAGACGGTAGTGGTTACCACACCATTGAAAGCATCGCCATTCACCACGTGACCATCTATCTTGGCTATCATTCCAGCCTTCAAGACAGGCAACTCCGTTGCCCCATCCACGGCAATGCCATTGATGGAATCGACCACCACCTTTTGGGTAGGTATGTTCAATGGCATAGCCGGGTCACCCAAGAGAGCATACTGTAAACGGTTGGTCGTCTGGTCGGTCTCCTTGATAGGCTGTCCCTTTGAGTCATATCCGATGACATTGCCCAGCACCAAATCGTTCTGAGCCAAGCGATGAGCCTCACCTATCGGCATCGGCTTGCCATCCTTCATGCTGAGCACTCTCTGCAAGAATGCACGATTCATATATTTATTTCGGTTGGCATACACCGTACGAGTGGTACCATAGAATGCCACGGCACCTCCATTGGCATTGAGCACAGCAGCCTCTCCAATATTGTCCTCCACGCCATCAAATGGCATGACATCGCATGCCGCCGTAATCCACAAAGGAAGATTTGTATTAGTGGCTGTAGAGAAATCTTTGAGCGCAATTACCTTCTCATGAGAGAGCTGTCCTGCGGAACCGTGTCCCGCATAGTCCATAATCAAGGCTCCATTTGCTTGCTGTTGCAAGATGATTTTGGTAGCATCCGGATAGCTGTTGCCCACAGATGACGTCTCACGCTGATAAGCATCCCACATCACCTTTTTCACTTGGAAATCAGGATACTTGCCGGCGATATACTCTGCCACCTCGTCTTCGTCCTTCATGTGCAAGTTGTCGTTACCATCATCACCCATATACATGATGGTGTTCTGCCAAGAGCCAGCATTTTTGTTCTCCATATAGTTGATTGTCTTATCGACCATCACCTTGGCTTCATCTGGGGTACTGACTGGGAAACGCCCTACTGCCACGTCTTGTTGTTCTATGGTTGGATTGGCACCTGCGCCTTCCGACAAAATGCCCATCCAACTATCGCTGACATAGCAATACAAGTCACTGAATGAATTCTCGCTCTCATAACAGAGCAAATAGTCGTCTGGAGAAAGAGTCTGACACTCAGGTATCAACATACGATTGTCCCAAACGCAATCACCGAAGAGTAGGAGATATTTTGGCATATCTGCCTCCGTGGTAGCCTTGTCCGACAACATCCTCAGATAGCGACGATAAGCACCTGCATCAGGAGTTCCACTGGAAAATTCATGATAGAGTTCATCTGCAGGCACCAAGTTGACTCTCAGTCCATCATGACTCTCATGGAAAGCCTTGAGACGCTGAGCCTGACGAAGCAACTTTTGGGATGTTGGGATGATGATCACCATATCGGCAAGTGCATCTGCATGATGGTCTTGATTGGTGATATTGTGAACATATTGAGCCACAGGCAGATTGCCCGACAGAAGTGGGGCTGGCTTAGGCGACTTCCATGCCATCGACACATAGTCCAAGCGAACTGGTCCACCAGCAATCGTCTTGATAACGATAGTATCATTCTTCAAATTCGACTGTATAGAATAGGTGGATGAGCTTTCGCCTCCACTATTGTAGTCGGTGCTAAAGGATATATACTGCGTACCCAACTTGCGACCATTCAGATAAACTTCAACACCGGTATTTCGTACACCTGCAGAAACGTTCACCGTCAAATTGCCATTCGCATCGCCTGTAGTATTGGAGAACACCACTCTCATGCTGTCACCCAGCGCAATAGGCGTCTTATCATAGAGGTTTCTACCTCCATGATACCATGCGTAACCATCCACCTCATGAATGGAGTGATAAAAGTCATTGGATGGATAGAAAGAAGATACAAATTCCGTAGAATCTACAGTCAAAGGAGCCTCGTCAGTCTGCGTGATGAAGTAATAACCATAGTCGGAATAAGGATTACGAGTACGGCGAGAAGAGGTACGGCTACTCCAACTTACAGGACCTTTGCCAAAAAAGAGATGATTGCCATTGACTACACACTGAGGAACTTCCTTCAGGTCGTCATTGGCGTAAATCTCAGAGGCATAAAGCGATTCATTCTGCAAGTTACCACCATAGCCATATATCTTCACCTTATTAATATTAGTGAAGCCAGCCTGTCGGATGACACTCTCTGTCAAGCGATAGACACCAGTCTCTGGCACACGAATCTTTGCCCATCTACCTGATGCCAAAACGGAATGAGCCGCATATTCATTACCTTCCTCTGAGGAAGCACGCGAAGCCAAACGGGCTTTCGCCAACGAACGGCTCACCACCTTTGCCTTGACATCCAACATAAAACTTGCCAATATCTGGTACTTGTTGTTACGGAATACCAACGGGCAGAAAGAAACCACCAAGGTTCCTTTCTTACGACAAACAGAAATGTTCGTGTTCACAGCCACTTGCGAAGGCAAGGCTGCACCAGAGAGGCGATTATAGTTGGCGATGTCGGCTACGGTCATATCCACATATTCGGCATATTTGACCGTTGCCGTATAAATAGAGTCTTGATAATCATCTGACAAAGGTTTGGAATACACAAAACGTGGTAATACAGAATCTATCTTGACCTCCTCAGCGGTCAAGTTAAAGAATTGTTGTGCCTCCAAAGGCATAGCCAGCAGTAGGAACAACGCCGCCACACAATATCTCCAAACCTTCGTTTTCATAAATTGCTTAATTACTTACACATAAAGTCAAGAACCTTTCGGTCCTCCAAATATCCTTCCAGGTGGTCGTCAATCTGCACAGGTCCACAACCTGTAGGACAACCTGTATAGAGCAAGTCTCCCGTCTTCAATGTAAAATATTGGCTGATGTAAGAGATGATTTCATCCACCTTATAGAGCATGTCGCTCGAACAACCTTCTTGCACGTTCTTTCCATTGATGTCGAGATGGAAGTGAATCGCCTGAATGTCACGGAACTTCTGGATATCGACCCACTCGCCAATAGCAGCCGAGCCATCAAATCCCTTGGCAAGTTCCCAGGGTTGACCAGCCTCACGTAGTTTCTTCTGCATCTCACGAGCCGTGAAGTCGATGCCCACGGTCACCGCATCATAATAGCGAGAGGCGAAACGCTGTGGAATAGTCTTGCCCAACTTACAGATGCGTACCACCAACTCCGTCTCATACTCGATTCTTCCGAGATGATCGGGAATGAAGAAAGGCTTGCCATTGTTGAGCAAGGCAGAATCAGCCTTGGTAAAGATGACAGGACACTCCGGTTTAGATAACGTTCCGTGTAATGATTTATTGTGTTCGGCATAGTTCATGCCAATAGCGAAAATCTTCATATCATCAACATTTAATAAAGAATAACAAAACTATCCCAAGATAGTCATGCAAAAAGATAAAAGAAAAGGGAGTTAGAAGCAAGGCTAAGCCTCAACTCCGTAACTCCCGGATATTCTAATTTAACTATAAGTCAAATTAAGTTTTGCTGTCCTTGCAATCCTAAGATTACTCAGCAGCAAGTGTGAAGCGCTTGTAAGCAACGATCTTGAGATCCTTGCTCTGTGCAGCGAGGAACTGAGCAACAGTCTGCTTGTCACCATCACCGAACTGGAACTCCTGGTCAACGAGGCAGTTCTCCTTAAAGAACTTAGCCAAACGACCATTAGCGATGTTCTGGATCATGTTAGGGTTCAAAGAAGCAGCCTTCTCCTCACCTACAGTCTTCTTGATGTTGCGAGCCTCTTCAGCCTGCTCAGGAGTCAACCAACCCTTCTTGGTGTTGCTTTCGATGTGATCCTCAGAATCAACGTGAGCTGGGTTGATACCTGCCTTCTTCAAAGCAGCGTTGACAGCCTTCTCTACGAGCTCTTCCTTAGTCTTAGCAACAGCAACCTCAAGCTCCTTCTGCTTAGTCTCCTCAGAAACAGAAGACTCATCAAGAGCTACAGGGCGCATAGCAGCTACCTGCATAGCTACCTTGTGACCAGCCTCCGCGTTGTTCTCGTTGAGCTGAACCATAGTACACAATGTGTGCTTGCCCATGTGGTCATAAACAGAGATATTATCACCCTCAAGGAAGTTGTAGCCATCAAGCTCCATCTTCTCACCAGTGATACCAGAGCGATGCTTAACAGCAGTCTCTGCATCATCACCAGAAGCGAGAACCAACTTCTTTACGTCGTCAAGGCTCTGAGCCTTAGCAGCGATAGCAGCGTCGAGGATTTCAGCAGTCATATCGATGAATTCCTTACCAGCAGCAACGAAGTCTGTTTCACACTTAACGGCAACCATTGCAGCGAAGCCATCAACACTCTTAACGAGTACACAACCGTTAGAAGTCTCACGGTCAGAACGCTTTGCAGCGATTGCAAGACCACGCTCACGAACGAGTTCGATTGCCTTCTCGATATCACCATCAGCCTCAGTCAAGGCCTTCTTGCAATCAGCAAGACCAGCACCTGTCATCTTACGAAGCTTCTGGATGTCAGCTATTGTAACAGCCATAATATTTTTTATATTAAAAAGTTAATAATAATTTCTTTATAAGCTACTAAAGCCATCGAATCCAAGTTATAGAATCAATGGCTCTAGTATATGTTTGCTTTCCTAATTACTCAGCAGCAGCCTCTTCCTTGCGAGCAGCCTTCTTCTTAGGCTGGTCCTTCTGCTCAGCAGCAGCCTTGTCGTCAGCCTTCTCAGCCTTACGCTCCTCAAGGCCCTCAGCGATAGCACCGCAAACAGCAGAGAGGATAACCTCTACAGAGTCCTTAGCGTCATCGTTAGCTGGGATGATGTAGTCGATATTCTTAGGATCAGAGTTTGTATCTACGATACCGAATACAGGGATACCAAGACGCTGTGCCTCCTTAACGGCGATGTGCTCCTTCATTACGTCGATAACGAAGAGTGCGCTAGGAAGACGAGTCAAGTCTGCGATAGAACCGAGGTTCTTCTCCAACTTAGCGCGCTGGCGGCTGATCTGAAGCAACTCACGCTTAGAGAGGTTAGAGAATGTACCATCGTTCATCAACTTATCGATGTTTGCCATTTTCTTAACAGCCTTACGGATTGTAGGGAAGTTAGTGAGCATACCACCTGGCCAACGCTCAATAACGTAAGGCATATTTACTGAAGCAGCTTTCTCAGCTACTACGTCCTTAGCTTGTTTTTTAGTAGCGACAAACAGGATTTTCTTACCTGACTTGGCGATTCCCTTGAGTACCTCAGCAGCCTCGTCGATCTTAGCTACAGTCTTGTTGAGGTCGATAATATGAATACCGTTACGCTCCA
>UMLJ01018678.1_pt1 | contig 39295 bp, 33 predicted proteins | sample 1966521 | NCBI WGS metagenome assembly UMLJ01 (sample SAMEA4836199, study PRJEB28245) | human gut metagenome | biome: gut microbiome; material: fecal sample | place: Denmark | collected 2008
GAAAACTCCCATCACATTGCTGTTACTTAAACTAGATGAACAGCTTCCACTAACTCTACCACAATGACAAAAAGATCTGGATCCACTAGCTTCTTGACCATTAATTAAAACTGCTCCATATCCCGAACAATTGCCTTTATCAAACGAGTTAATAACAACATTTACTAACGGAGTCATTGATTTTTTTATTTCATCAAATGTGGGATATTTAACGAATATATCACATCCAGTAGAAGCCTGAATTAGATGCTGATTTGGGTTTGTGTCTGAATTATTCCAATACTGAGGTATCGACATATGTAAACCGTCATGATTCAATATTAACTGAGTAAACTTACAGTTCAGCACTTCAGAATCATCGACCCATGTATTTAAATATTCTGGTTGATTAACGTCACCTAAAACCAAACCTGAATCAGTGATAGTATCATCATTATATTTTAAAAAGTCCGTTTTAATACCAACTTTATAATGTCCATCACTATTTTTGTAATACTTTAAATAATTATCATTATTACCAAAAATTACTTGCCCATCTTTACCCATAAATATTCCATATTGCTCATTATCAAAACTTGATTTAGAACCAGTATACAATGAACTATCCGTTATATTAAAACCACCAATCGTGCCCGAAGTTGCTGTGACTTTTCCGCTTATATTTGCATTACTTGCATATAAATCACCGCTTGTAGTAACACCAAATTTACTACCTGCTGTAAAACACCAACCATTAATAGAAGATGAGCCACCAACTTCTTTAGTTGTAGTAGTGCCCGTACACATTAATACAGATTTGTCAGTTCCCCAAGCTCCATTAGTCAATGCATTAGTGGTTATATTAAAACCACCGATAGTACCAGAATGACTTATAATTGTACCATTCAGATATACATTATCCGCATATAAGCCATAACCGACACAATCATAAGTGCCACATTTTAATCCGTCAAGATACCCTAATCTCACACTCGGAACAGTATATACTGTATCAGGATCAGAGTTTGATTTACTGCCCCAAATATCAACATAAGGTGCAGAATTTGCACTGCCTGTAGCAGACATTCTAATGCCGACAGGGGAATATACATTCTCAGTAGTTGAGCCAATTTTTTTACCATATCTCTGATACAGCATAACACTAATATCACTGTATGACGCACCATTTTTAGCTGTAGCAAAATGATCAGCGATAGAAGATTCGACTGTAAGTGTTAATGACATAGTGTTAGCAGTTGTATTCAATTTAGCAGCCATAACACCACTACATCTAATATTCAATCCGTCAATTTTACCTTGGAACTTAATCTTAGAATTTTTTGCCCAACGGACACCTTGAATAGAATCAGAAGTAATAGCTGTTTTGTCTAAGATAGAAACAGTAATAGTTGTAGCACTTGCTTTAGATACATTCACTGTTGCACCTGGCTGTATGTATATTGTAGGAGCTACACAGAATTCTCCACCTAAATCTTGAATAGTATTTAACTCGTATTTGAATGCTTTCAGAGTATCATTAACCGTTACATTGGTTGCTGTGATATTATTAGCGGCGAGAGAGTTATTTATCGTTACTGGAACGGTAAACTTGGCAGAAGACGTATTGAATAATACCTTATCTCCATTATTACCCAGCTGAAATGCATTGTCGGTTCTAATTAAACTTCTACCAAAAAACACGCCTGATGTTAACCAAGATTCAGCATAACCATCATTTATTCCTAACCAGTTATAACCATAGTCTCTGATAACCACTTTTCCATTAACTGATATCTTACCATTAGCTTGTGAGTTACCTACATTCAACGTACCTGTAGTAGTAGTATTGCCATTAACAGTCAATCCACTTGTCGTTATATTATGAGCAGTTACATTAGTAGCATTTAATGTTTTTACAACCAATGAATCGCTGATATTTATATCCTCACAAAAAAGCTTACCAAGTAATCTACTCGATCCCATGACAAGCAAATTTCCTAATTGTGCCAAGTAAAATCACACCCCTTTCTAAAGAGAGCAATTTACTTGCCCTCCACAACTGTATCTTCTTTAATTTCTTCATCTTTCTGAACCTTGTCCATAAACGAAAGCATATCAATATCACGGATATTTAATTTGCAATCATCTGGAAGAGTATCATATACTGCATCCATATCGAATACAGCAAGTGTCACTTCAGTTCTATCATTCAATACTTCATCCAATTTCTTCTGACATTCAGCCGCTTCAGTCTGGTATTCCTCTGCAAATTCCTTCTTAATTTCAATCTGCTTTGATCCATTTACTTCAACTTCCTCAGTTTTGCCAGCTTCGATGTATTTATTCCATAACGACTGTACTAATTCGTTTCTTATTTCTATTAAACTTTGAGCAGTCTTATTTACTTCCTGCATATTTGTACGAAGTGCCAACTGTACTCTGAACGGCAGAACATTAAACTTTTCCTTGTCTTCCTGTCTACTCTGTGCGTACCATTCTGCAATATTTACCAGCTCAATATTATAAAATCCCTTTGTTTCAATCTTCTTATTAAATGACATAATAAATTCTCCTTTTCTTTCAACTCAAATTAGGGCATATAACAGCCCATGTATTTATTTTTCATACGGTCTGAACATATGCCCAAATATGACATAATAAGGTTTATTCTCATCATGAAGCACCTTATATTCAAACCAGTCCAATATAAAAATTGATATACATACAATCACAAACCAAGCACAACAAAAGAGGACATTAAGTTGATTCTGTGCGAATGTTCCCCAAAGTCCTCTATAGTCCCATATACTAAAATTCTGATTGAATGTAATACCAAATAAATATTCCAACATAATAGATGTTAAACCACCAAATAATACTTGCCATGCTAAATCCATATCATATGTGAACATATTGTTGTACTGTGAAATGATAATTCCAACAATAAAAGCGAGCATGAACATCGTCCAATGTGTCCAACCTCGCCATAAAATTTCTAAACCACAATATATAAAACCAGATACCATACCAATGCTAGTTAGCTGTAGTATCTTCTGTAGTAGTTTCTGTATTTTCGCCATCTGAATCACCACTTTCTGATGTAGATGTGTCTGTATCAGGTGTATTATCTGAGCCATCTGTACTTCCTGAACCACCCATAAATCCAGCAATAAGCCCCTGTATAATCTCAAGAGTATTAGCTATAATCTCGTTATACTGTGCCTGATATGATTCATTAAGAGGTGTGTCATATGTATAAGACATAATTGTATCTCTATCTGTCTCTTCGTCTAACTGTACACGAAGCAGATTACATTTAGTAGTTTCCTGAGTAATCTTTAACTGCATCTGAAGATAGAGTGATATAATTACTTTAGCAGGAAACATACGACATTCGTTACCATTTGAGTGATACGGCAAATATGCAACTGCTGGATTCTGCATCGCAGTCAAACAGAGAGAAGAGATATTGTTCTGATCATGTTGTTCAAGACTGAATGTTTCTGTACCACGATCTGTTTCTATTTGTATACCATTTGATATTTCTGTCGTACAGGTATTATTAAGAATACCTTTTTTATATGTCTTAATTTCCTCGTCAGACATTGTATTAAAATCTATAACAGGACTAACAATATCCTGTAAACTCTGAACTTGTTCAGCGAGATTACTCTTTGTTAGTCTAACCGCCAAGCAATCTACAAATTGATTCACATCTTCATTATACTGTGCGCCACAGTCTGTAATGTCAGAGTATGTATCGTATATTTCATATAAGCCAACAGATACATCATTCTGGAACACCTGTATAGCTGTTATTTTCTTGAAATTCTCTTTAACTCCATGTAAGTAATCTGTTTGTAGATAGAGTACAGGATCATTGGCAAAATCCTGTGCCGAAAACTTTACAAGAGTATAAGTTTCTTTGTTATTAACTAGAACGTAACTTCGCATTTAACGCTCCTTTCTGCAAAATAAAAGAGCCTACCGAAGTAGACTCTATGTGTGTTAATTATTCTATTTTAAAATTCCCATATTTCGTTAACTTCTATATGATGTGGACAAACATTAAAGGAATTCCCTTCTATAACTTCTTCAGTTACAAAATTGCCTGTCTTATAAATTTGATTACTTGAGTCATTACCAATAAATAATTGCACATTTTTTAATGCCATCACGACCGATTTGCCAGTATTATCAACTCCTCTGACATTTATACCGATATATGATGATGTTGACATGAATTTTTTCTTGTAATGAGTCCATTCTGTTACTTTTGCAATATTACCATTGGAAATACCGTCATATCCGTTGATGTTTATAATCCAACAATTCGACCAATTATCAGTAGAAATAAATTCGTAATCAAATTCAACCGTAATATCTTTGTTTTTAATTTCTGGAATTGTCCAATAAAAACTTCTCCATCCATTTATCGCAGTTAAAAGTAAGTATTTATTTTTATTATCAAATGATGGTGAACCACTCCATCCAGATGATTTAATTTTAGAAATATCAACCCAATCATTTAAATAATTCATTCTTCAACTACCTCGCCAGCTAACATTAAGTTTCCACTAGAATCCACCGAAGCCCCAACCTTGTAAAGTTCTTCAATAGTTTGGTTATCGAGGGCGGTAGCATAGATGCGGAAATCTGAAAGTTGCCCATTAAGATAATTTGAAATACCATCTCCACCTTGAGAGGATGCACCAATTGTACCTACGTTTGAAATTAATTTCATATCTCCAACCGTATTTACCGTTTGTTTTAATATTCCATTAACATACAATTTTTTACAGGATGACAATCTAGTTACAACTACATGTGTCCATGCGTTTGCTGATATTGTATAGTCTGAAAAAGTAAACTGTGCATTATCGTCAAACCTAATCTTATTGCCAATTTTAAATAAAGCAATTCCATTTCCAACGGCAGTTCTCATAGTGCATATAGTTGAATTACCAGTTGTGTCATCAAATTTTACCCAACAAGATATTGTAAAATCTGTTGAAGAAGATGTTATAGGATTTTGAAATTTTAAATATTGGTTGTTTCCATTAAATACATAACTTCCTTTGTATCTAGGCGTATCACTTGACCAAGTAGGGCATGTAGAATCTGTTACACTACCATTATTACAATAACCACTTGTATCATAAATCATATTATCATACATTACAGGATCATCCGTTGGACATGGAGTATAAGCAGTTGCTTTATTCCCTTTTTCAAGTTTGAGATTTGCGATAATTACAGATTCTCCTGCTTTTAAGTTATTTGTAAAATATACAACTTGTCTGCTTTTATTTAATGCATCTTTCAAAGTTATATTTACAATATAATGGAAACCATATGTTTTTTTTATAACAGTTTCCTGTGCTGAAACTATAATACTATGCGTTGCACCACTATCCCATAAATTTGAAAAACCTACCTTAATATTTCCAATCACATCATAAGACAATGTATAGATTGCACTTGGTTCTAACTTATCAAAATTCTCCAATAGACCATTGAAAGTAAACATTTTCCAAGAAGTAGTAGGAGTAGTACAACTCATTTTTACAGCATTTATACCATTCCAATTAACAGATTCACACGAATATGAACCGTCAGCATGACTATTTGACCAATTGATTTTACCTTGATTTGTTTTTACAAGTAAGTTCCTACCACCAATTTTACCATCAACATTTCCCATAGGGTAGTGGCAGACCAATCCTTTTGATATTTCCTTGACTTGGCGTGGGGATAAACACTCATTATAAATGCGGAAATCGTTTAATTTTCTATAAGCATTTTGCCAAACAACCCTTGTCTGATATTCAAAAGATGATGAATTACTTACGCTACTATATGTATATTTTTTGATACCATTAATATAAACTGTCATAGTTGGATTATGATATGTTATGGCAACATGTGTCCATTGATAAGATGGCAATACTCCCTTGTAAATTGGAGTCATCATAAATGCGTTTGCAGCATCATTCATCCAACTTAAATGTAAATCATTACATGTAGGATATTGAAAAATAGAAAACTTCCGATTATTAAATTCTACATTAGTATTAATATTTCCAAATATTGTGCCACCTTTTGACCCTTCTTCTGCATTTACGTATATCCAAAAACAAATTGTCAATGCTTGGTTATTTAAAATTTTAGATGTCATTGTAGCACTCATATCAAACTGCCCTTGTTCAAGACATTTTCCTAACTTACCATCATTAGAAAATGTTGGGTCAATACTGGTAATAAATTCATCATTAATCAATCCTTGATTTTTCGTTGTCCCATCTGTGAATGGCAACCATAAACATAGCAATCTATCACACTCCTTTCTCTAAAAATAAGAGAGTAGTACCGAACCTACTCTCCATAATATACTATATATGCCTATGCAAAAACGAAGTTTAAGCACTGTAATTCGGCGTTATACTCTAATGTAACGGCATCTCCAATCATTGTCTTATCTGCGCTTATTTGCCCCTCAGAAGCGATTCCTCCCTTTACTTTCAGTGCGCCAGTGGTCTTACTGGTCGAAGCTGTGGCAGATGAAATCGTTGTTGCCTTCGAGAAGGTTTTTGATCCTGATATAGTCTGTGTTGTATCTATTGTGACATATTTAGATGTAATTACATTGCCTGCACCATCTTGGGTTGCTTTAGTGGCTGAAGCTACTGATTGAGAACCAATATTTGCAGATGTAATTATAATATTACCATTATGAGTAAATCTATTTGAGCTTGTTGTGGTAAAATTAATACCCCAATAATTAGATATATTTAACCAGTTATACCCATCATCAGCTCTATATGTACCAAGTCCGTACCAACTACAGCCTGTAGAATTGACACTAGTAGCCGAAGAAGTCCATCTGAGAACTTGAGCCGCAGATGATGAGATGATTGTACCAGTCATACTTCCACCAGTAAGAGGAAGATATGTTGAACTAATCACATTACCATTACCGTCTTGAGTAGCTTTAGTAGCAGAATCAGCAGATGTAGCCTTAGTTGCGGTAGCAGCATTACCTGTTATACTAATTCCCCATGTACCACTAGCTCCTGTACCATCTTTTTGAGGAACATAATCAGTGTAATTATTACTTGATAAAACGGTCTTCCATGAACCATATACACCTGCTTTTTGACCACGCATTTGTAATTCTGGATTATCACTAGCAGACATAAACAACTGACCATCATACCCTGCTGTATTATCCCAATAGAAATGTAAAATATGTCCATCAGATTTTGGCTTATTTGCAGTCATTAAATTTGTTGCTTTAAATGTAGCTAATCCACCACTACCTGTACCAGCAACATTTGCATCTGTAGGACGACTACTGAATAAATTAGCTAACAAATTAGCCTTTAAAGCATTGCCACCAACACTATCACTTAGAGCATACTTCGTACTTGAACTCAATGCATCAGTAATACCATAACCACTTAGCGTAGTAGGATTTGTACCAGCCGTTACATGACCATAAGTGTCAACAGTAACAGATTTATATGTACCAGCTTTCACACCACTTACATTGTGTGTAATCGTAACTGTCTTATCATCACCTACTGTAGCAACTAATGCACCACTTGCAGTTACACCTGAGAAGTCGATTGTACCACCGCTAGAAACCTTGATAGAATCCAGTTTACTACGTTCCTTTTCGGTCATAAGACCAAGACCAGTTGAACCTATTGCGGTCTGAAGATTAGCCTTTGTAATAGTAATCGCATTGCTTACACATGAATAATCCGTACCAGCAAGAATCACCTTTGAAGCATAATTATGTGTATGACTTGATGAAGACGCTCCAATATCAGCAAGAGAGAATGATATATCTGCCGTTCCATCAAATGACTTCTTAGCTGAACCAATTGTAATATTTCTAGCAGTCGTCAACTTACTTGCCGATAAAACATTCTTGGTTGAGTCAGCCGTATTATCTACATTGCTAAGACCAACTTTAGATTTTGACAATGCAGGAATATCAGCCTCAACGAGTGTTCTAAATGTTGCCTTTCCATCTGATCCATTGGGAGCTGCAAGTACAGTATTTTTTGTTCGAGTGCCTTGAGCACTATAGACATAAGTTTCCCAATCAGATATATTAGCCATAGTATGTGTGTGTGCAGATGGTGCAAATGTACTTGGTTTATCGGTGACTCCACTCCAAGGAACATTAGATGCAGTTCCTTTTAAGTTACCAATCAAACCATTGGCGAACCTAGCTGCACCACTAACAAGAAGTGTTCCTGCTGTAAGATCATCTACATCAACCGAGCCATCAAATGACACATTCTGACTAACAGAATCAAAATCTTTTCTAAGGTATGTGTCTGAGATTATATTGCCGTTTCCATCCTGAGTTGCCTTTATTGCACTTGCTACATTAAGAGTCGATGGATTTACCCATGATGGGGCAGAAGTACCTCCACTTTGTAATATATAACCAGCAGTTCCAAGAGATAACTGCGACAATGTACCGCTTGCACTTGCATATATAATACCATTAGCAGTCCAAGATGATTTACCAGTACCGCCATAAGCAACGCCCATAGTTCCAATTGTCAAATCAGCCGAGCCATTCCATGACTTACCATTGATACTTAATGTATGAGTGAGCTGGTTAGCCTTACTAGCTGTAGCAGTAAGAGTGCCGCTAACCGTTAAATTACCTGTAACTGTACCTCCTGTAAGTGGAAGATATGTACTACCTACAGCATCCTTACGAGCATATTTATCTGAAAGCTTTGTACCATTTTCATAAATAGTACCATCTTTGTCTACCTTGAATAGATATTCCCAAGTAGACTGAGAAGAAGACGGATCTTTAACTCTACGAATATACAAGAATTTATTATCCCATTCGTTCTTAGAACCGAAGATAGGTTCAACCATACCCATATCATAGTATTTCTGTGTCTCTTTATCGAAGACATAGTTACCACCATTGATGGTTGTCCATCCCGATTGAATACCGAGACTACCATCTTGAGACATAAGATACCAATGACCAGCCGTAAGAGCAGCGTTGCCCTTAGAAATCAATGCACTATATTCTACACTGTTCACAAGTGCATCATCTTTGTTCCTGATATTATCAAACTCAGCAGAGCCAATATACCAGTTATTATTGGCATCCCCAAAGTAACCTGCATCAGCATTGACTGTACCTTGATAAAAGGCATTGCCAACTGAATCTAAATAGAATCCAGGTGTGTGAATTTCTCCATTAGATAAATCAAGAAACGTACCAAATGCACTATATGTTCCATCATTCCCAGCTACATAATTGTTTGACTTCAAGGCGTCTGTTTTGAGCTTTCCACCTTCAATAATCGTTGCTGAACCATCAGGAGATTTGATGATGAACTGTTTTGTGATTGCCGCAACAGCAGAATCTGTAAGAGTTAGAGAGGTGGAAGATGAACCTGATTTTACGAGCCATAAGAACTGATCTAAGGACTGTTGAGCCTTTGTTTCGGCTTCTTTTGCAGTTGTATTAGCTGAAGTAGCAGTGGTCAATGCATTAGACGCATTTGTATTAGCTGTATTAGCCTGTTTTCTTGCGACAGTAGAAATAGAAAGAGCACTATTTAATCCATTAGATACGATAGGGGTAGTTGTCTCTTGTGTATTGTCGTCATAAATAACAAGTGTTCTTGTCCATATATATTTTCCCTCATACCATTCTGGTTCTTTATCCGACCAACCTTCATTTGGTTGTAAAACGTTGCTATCAGAAATGGCATACTGAGGAGTAATAGATTTTACACCTTTACCCTTTACACCATTTTCACCTGGTTTACCATCTTGACCATTAGCACCTGATATACAAATAGCTTTTGCTGTTTGAGAATTATCTGTTCTGTCCTTGTAGTATGTAATAACTTTCTGCCACACATATTTTCCGCTTATCCATGTAACACTATTTGTTGTCCATTCGCCACCAACTAATTCTGTAGCAGAATCAGATTGGTAGAAATAGGTTGTTACATGATCCACACCTTTTTCGGCAAGTTCACGAATTTCATTAGTTTCAACCTTTAAATCTTCTGTAGCTTTGTTTGCTTTATCAGCAGATGCTTGTGCTTGATTGGCTGATTCCTGTGCTTTGTCGGCTGCTTGTTGAGCAAGTGCTACTAACTTTTGAGCTGTATCAAGGTCAATAATAACCTCTGATATGGTCTTTCCATCAGAGCCAACTTCTGTGCCTTTAATCTTCAGATATCCACCATCAATCGTAAGTCCAGTTTCGTCTATAACAATAGATTTGTCTTCATTGTAGATTTGAAGTTCCTTACCTATTATAAGATTACCAACTACAGTCTTAGCGATGATGCCGTAATCTTCAACAAGATTACCGTTGATATCAGTATATGTAAAGCGTCCAACGCCTGTTTCAATTGTCTCCCAACCATCTTTAGTGAGATATAGTCCGTTGTTTACAATCTTTAACTGCTTTAACGAAAATTCATTATACACATCATCCCAAGATCGAGCTAATAAACCATTTTTGGTAAGTGTTACTGTTTGTTCTTTAGAATTACTGAATGATATATTATCACCAAGTAATCCATTATTTGTCCAATCTGAAACTGTTTTTGTCGTACCTTTTGACTTATCTACTTGATCTTTAACAGAAGAATAAGATGTAGACATAGATTTTGCTGACTGCAATACAGACTCTACATCTGAATAACCAGAATAGATTTTTTCTACAGTAGAAAATTCTACAGGTATTTCTGACAGATTATCGTAATCAACCTGATAAGAGAGCAGACGAAGCGAGTATACCTTCTCATCAATTCCGACTTTGATAAAATTACCAACTTCAAATTTATCTACAATTGGTTTGAATTCTGGCAGAGCAAGTAGATTACCCATTGTTGTGTTAATGGAATACTGTAAGTTTCCTGCCTTATATAATTCTCTCTGTGCCGCCTTAAATAATTCGGTGGCTCTCTTAATAAGTTCCGTATTATTTAATCCAGTAGAAGAGTAGTTTGAATTATTATAATCATCTTCACGCCGATAAGAATAGAATAAATTCCATAAGTCAGTACCGAGATATTTCTGTAAATCTAACTCTTTTTGGATTGACTGTTTCAAAGTTTGCAGAACACCAGTTGACTTGACTGGATCAAATATAGCTTTAACACTATTTAATTCGCTAGTTCTTGTTTTGATCTCATTATTGATCCACGTCAATCTGTTTGCGTAGAATTTTTGATACTTCTTTTTAAGCTCGCTGTTATTATATTGTACATCTACAGAATCTTCTGTAAATCCATTTGTTACTATATCTTGGCAAGCTTGGAATTCTGTATACATATTAGTAAGCTCAGTCAATGAATAATATGTCAATTCCTTTTTAAAATCTGTATCTGATAAATCAAAACTTGTAATCTGCTTATCTTTTAGCTTCTTTGATTCAGCGGTCATACGCTTAATCTTTTGCTCAATATATTTTTCATTGTTTTCCAAAACAGGGCAAGTGATGTCGACATAACCTGTCAGATATTCTTCGTTTTCGTCCTGTTGTGTTAAACTCGTAATCGTAACAGTACAAGAGTATGTTTTGGTTTTGGTAGATGTATTGTAAGCCGACAGAGACTTCGTTTCCACAGAAATATCGTAATATGCTGTGCTACAAAATACCTGACATAATTTTTCCAATGTATTCCTTACTACACTGGAATCAATTGAAGATACCTTCGTGACCGCAACTCCACCCAATGCGCTGATGCCATTTTTTATTGATGTTAAACTATCCTGAACCCCTAGTCCATCTATATCAATTACTGGCATCATACTATCATTAATATAATAATATAAATCAGTAGCATCATACCGAGCAGCGATGAGAGATGAATAACCTACAAGGGGATTAGCCAACTTATTAAAAGTAACTTTATCTTTATTATCATCTGAAACATTAGCAAATTTCTTGGTTACGGAAGTAACGACATTATTGTAGTTTGTAACTTTCGTAGAATCCAAAGCCATTTTTCTTGTTGTCTGAATTTCGTTATACAGTGTATCATATGACTTTAATTTATTTTTGAGATTGTCAGGCATATCTGATAAAACATCGTCAGAAAAGTAATAAATATACTGTGATCCGTTTGGATTAATATTACGAATAGTAGCATTCATTAAATCATCTGCACCAGTCACATAAAAGCAGTTCTTTAAAGAGTCTTGATTTGACTCCAAAGTAATACTTTTTGTTAAATTGGTACTGTTGATTAATACATTTGTATCTTCGCCATATTTATTAATTACTTTTGTTGATCCGCACTCAGGACATGTATCAAGAAAATCTCCCCTATAATTACATTCGGTGCAAGTGCTATATAAATCATATACTGAAATAGTTCTTTGTTCAGAATTAAAAGAGAATAAACAATGATACGCTTCGGCAATATCATTTTTTAGTGCCGATAAGGTATCTGTTCCATCAAATGTGAATTCGTGTACTGTTGATAATTCTCTAAGAGTAGAATCCACATGAGCAATTGAATAATGTGGTGCTTTTTCTAATACACGATGCAGAAGAGAAGCATGGGTAAGAATATATTTCTTTCTAGCAATCACAGAAACAGTTGTTGGATATGCTGTTTTATCTTTAAGATAATCATATTTTGACTTCGCCCATATTTTTAAATTATCTTCTGAATCATAGTCATCAGGATCTCGATATAATACAGTTGGGAAATTTTCATCATACAAATCATTTGTCATGTCAGTTTCCGTATTAATCTGTACTCCATGTAGATTAATATTCGATAATTCAGACTCACACAACGCTGTACCTGTAATTGACTTGGATAGGTCGTCAGGATCTTCCTCATTTACCGTCACTGCAATTTCAAATCGTTCTTTTAATTCAGGTATATATATAAGTTTAAAATCCACCAACTGATCCCATAGTGGATGTTTTATTCCATTGTTAAATTTATGTACTTTAAATGATATTTCATTCGCATCATTAAAGTTGTTTTTATATGTGTAACCAGAGACATTAGTAATTCCTCCATTACCGATTGTTTCAAAATTCTTATGCTGCAATAGAAGAGTAGGAGTCTCTATTATATTCTGTGTGTTAAATAACACTTTAGCCATTTACTCATGCCTCCTTGTTATATTTCTAATTCTTATCTATTTCTTGATTCATCTGTTTGTGATATTCATTGGTATCGATCTGTAATTCATTTATCATATGTTCATAATCAGCTTTAAGCTGTTTACATTCATCTAGTAATTCCTCATATTCTTCTTTGGTTATGAGCGTATCTTCAATTTGTGTTGCAAGTTTTCGCACATTATTTTCTCGTATGTACTTGCTCAATGCTTCATTTTCTGCCTTTAATTTTTCAATTTTTCTTGTCTTGAATGATTTATATCTCACAAATATTCACCTCCGATTTAATGTGTTTTGATGAGAAATAAGCATAATAAAAGAGAGGAATTATGATATTCCTCCCTGTTACTATGCCGATATTCAATTTTTAGTATTTTCGTATTCCGAGAGAGTTGTGGTTTGATGATAAAGATCCTACTGTGGTATCTTTAATCATATTACGAACTCCACCCGTATTATTTTTAATAGCGTCCTTCATAGAACTAGCAAACTGCTGTGGATTCTGTACTCCCTCTAAGTTTACATCACCAATAGTGATATTGATGTCATTATCCGTCCGATTCGTAACAGGCATATTTGGCATCCTAAATGCATTACCAGTATACATATTACTAAACATCATAGGGTTCTTTGCAAAATCCATAAGCGTCTTAGCCTGTTCAGCGGTGAATATCATATCATTCTGACCAACAGATTTCAGTACACCTTTCGATATATCATACTGTAATTCTGCGCCATCTTCTCCGAGATTAGCAATCATATCATAAGGAATTCCCTCTGAACCACGTCTGAATCCTTTAATACCAGATTTGTGAAGTGTCTGCCAAAATGGTGAAGTAGACTTGTTTGAGAATGCATAACCAGTTAAAGCTGCAAGCTGTTGTAATGCCTCCCTAGGCAAAATCTTACCCTTGCTCTTAGTGCCATATTTCTTCCAAATATTCTGATTAAAAGCATCATAATCAGATATCTTTTTACCCTTTGGTGGATTCATCAAACTTTCATTAATAAATGACTGTATTCTCTTAGATTGAACTTTAGACAATTTTTTACCATTTGATGAACTACTGGTAGCAGGTAGATTCATTACTCCGACCGTCTGGAATCCCCCAGTTGAGCCAGTCTGAGATTGTGCCTTTTTCTTAGCATCAGCCTCTGCCTTTTTACGTGCATCTTCTTGACGTGCTGCTTTCTCATTTGCTTTTTGTTGAGCTTTCAATATTGCTTCTTTTGTCGCATAGTCTCTAGCAGCTTGTTCTTTAGCTAATCGATCTTGTTCGGCTTTGTTCGACAAATCATTATTGATAAGTCCTGCATCGTCTATAGAAGTACCACCATCTCCATTAGCTGTATCAGACTTGTCATCGTTGCTATCTTTCTGAGATACATTAACGGTATCAGCCGTTACATTGGTAATACCAGTTGTAACATTTGTATTTTTGGCATCCTGATCATATTTTCCCCATGCCGTCTGTAAAAATTGATAAATACCATTAATCGCTGTGGAAGTATTGGATGAAACTTCACCATCGGATGACATCTGATTCCATGTTCGTGTTGCACTATAGCCAATTTGAGCCAATAAACTATTGACTGTGTTGTTCGAATCAGACCAATACTGATTTACAGAATTAATCAGTTTTGTAAATTGGTCATCTAAGCTATCTATGATATCTTGAATACTTTCGTCCAGATCATCCTGGAAATCTGAGAGCATATCCTGTGTAGCTGAGATATACTGGTCAAACTGTGTATCCTTCAGATCTTTTTCAGCATCCTTGAGAGATACATTTAATTCCTGAACTTTTGCTCTTGCTTCTTCAGAAACATCACCAGAATAAGCTGCAAGTTGTTTGCGAAGATTTGCTATCTGCTGAGTCTTATCACTAATATTGTTTGCATAATCATAGGCATTCTTTTCAGAACTAATGAGATCATTATATTGGTCGATCAAATCAGAAATATGATTCTTGAGTGAAGCGTAGCCATTTTCAATGAGATCGATCACAGCATATTTTTCATCTTGTGCCCCTGCAATTGCATCCTGATATGATTTAACCAATTCTTCTTTGTGGGCAATCAATTTTTGATTATATGGATCGCTCGCAAGTTGCTTATTAATCGCCTCAATCTCATCACGATAAGTTCTTGCTTGCTCATAGTATGTTTGGTAACTTGATACATGTAATCCAGCCACGGCATTACCTTCGTCAGTCAATCCACCAGTCTTGTCAGAAGTTAAATCCCTACGAGATAATTCATTTATAACGAAGTTTGTTTCAGAAACAAGGTTATCAAGTTTATTAGCATATTCGTCAATGCGATCCCAATGTACCTGCATAATCTGATTATCATATTCAGCCAATGCTTTTGTAGAAGCGTCTATAGAGTTGGTAACATCATCTATCTGAGACTGCATTTCTGCCCATTTCTCACTACCTTCCTCGATATTACCAGCAGATACAGATTCATTTAATGACTGAATTAAAGCATTTCGCTTCGCTACAAGCTCATTGTTATTAGACTGCTCAGTAGCTTTAAGTCTCTGATACCATACGGAAGATGTACTATTACCACGTTCCTCTAAAATAGACATCTTATTATTTAACTCTGTAGCAGTTTGTTCATATTTATGACGTTTGTTATCCATCTCTGTTGAGATATTAGAGAACTTCTGCTGTGCTAATTCTGCTTTCTGTGCTATAGCAGTCTGTTTGTCAATCTCTTTCTGTTTATTTGCCTGATCTAATGACTCAACGGCATTATTATATCGAATACAAGCAAGGTAGAACGCCCCTTTAATATATCCCTTCTTATAATACTCGGTCAGTTTTGAAATTGTAGAAGCAGAAATTGCTTTGCCAGACTTTGCTTGTTTTTGAGCATTTGAAACAACTTTGGATACGGCTTTTTTCGTACTAGCCTTTAATCCACTATATGCTTTTGCAGTTGCAGACTTACCTATTGTCTTCTTTGCAGATTTTACAGTCTTCGTATACTCATTAATTTCTGCTTGATTATCAGATGCGATTCTGTCATAGCCTGCCATCTGCTTGTCAATGTAGTTATTCTTCGTTTTCGCCGTAATTGCATTATCAGACTTCGAACTATTGAGATCCATAGCGTCATTTGTGGCATCGTCTTTGTTGCTATACTTCTCTGCAATGTTCTTCATCGTATCAGCATAGTTGCTAGAGTAAGCTGTTGCATATTCCATTCTAGCTGTTTCAGCGTTTTCAAGTGCAACATTATATGCATATAACCGATTATAGACATATGTAGAATACTTGCTGATGACAGATAAATCGGAAGATGATACTGCTTTTTTATTTTTAATGGCTTTCTGTGCATTCTGCAAAGCCTTCTTATACTTCGTGTTCTTGGCTTTTTTAAGAGCGGAAGATATGGATTTATTACCAGATTTCGCCACACCATTCGTATCGCTAGTTACATTCTTAACATATGTGCCATAAGTGGAATTCTGTTTTTTCAGAGCTGAGTTCGAAGCATTAAGCTGTGAATTCTTTGCACTGGTAGAATTAGCCACTGTACCTGTTGCAATATCTTTGTAGCCTGTAATCGAATCGATTTTAGCGTCACGTTGTTTATCACGTACATCTTTCAGATCCTGAATATATGTACGGATATTTTTGTGCAGTTCTTCTAATGCGTCAGAAGCATCCTTGCCTTTGTTATACCATTCCTGATAAGCGGAGATAACATCCTGAATCTCATCTGAGTATTCGGAGATATTCATACTACCGTTCTTAACACGAGTTGCAATTACATCAGATGTTTTCTGCGATATAACCTTACTTGCTACCGCTTTATCCAGAATTTTATTTGCTTGTGCATAGTATTTATCTCTAGCAGTTTCCTCATAACCAACCTGTACATTTGTTGCGTCTATAGCATTGTTGTAATTCTTGGCTGAAGATGAATACTTCTTATCATCTAACTGGGATTCAGCCTTGGAAATGTATTTACTGATCTTATCTGTTTGACGTTCCAGTTTGATTTCTATCCAGTCGAAGAGAGTAGAGAGCCAATCTTGGAATTTCTCAAGTGGGGTTTTCTTTTTGGTGGACGAACCTGAACCGCCACCGCCTCCATTAGAACCAGACCCACCAACACTAGGCGTTGTATTAACTTTCTGTTCAATATTGACCTTAGTAAGATTTTTCATTGCGGCAAAAGAGCTATCCAACGCTTCCTGTTTTTGAATGGCTTCTTGAGAATTGTTTGCTTTAATATTACCATTGTCGTCTAATACAGAACTTTTGATGTTTTGGTATGTTCGAATCGCTTGTGTAGCTAAATCTAATCCTTCACATAAAGCAAGAAGATTTTGAATATCTCCATCTGTCGTTAATGTAGGATTGTTTAATTTCTTTAATGCAAGCAAAGCAAGAGCCTGTGCGCTTACACCAGATTGCTGTGCTTCTTTTGCTAATTCAGCTATTTCACTTACTGTAGCATTGGCAAACAAATCCGTTGCATTTTCAGCAGTGATTTTTACATCATTTAAATTTAACCCAGCTTTTATTGCTTCTTCAGTTGCAACTTTTTCTTCACCAAGATTTTTAGCAAGTGCGGCTTCCACTACAGCGGTCGCATTTGTGATTCCCATTTTAGATAATTGTGCTTCATAATACTCTCTATTTGAATCATTCAACAAAGAAAGGGTCGCATTCTCATTAACATATTCAGTTGCAAGTTTATTTGCAGCTTCCTGACATTCAGCCATAGAAGAAGAGGAGTCACCAAGTAATTTTGTGAATTCATCCCATGAATCTAATCCCTTGATTGTAGCATCAAAACCTGTGAAATCATCTACGCTAACAATACCATCAGACAATTTTGTTCCCAGAGCACCAGTAATATCCTGAATGTTCTTACTCATTTGTCCAAGTTGGGAGTTTTTGTCGGATAGGCTGTTGATGTAGTTAACTGCCTCTTCGGCAGACATACTTAAACCGTCAAAGTAATTCTTTGCTCCATCAGTCTCAGAAAACGTCTTGATCGTAAGTTCGCCCTTATCTGCTAAAGCAGTCAGAGCATCAGCTACCCCTTTTGTAGAATCATCAGTAGAGGCTTTAAGCTGTTTCCATGCCTCTGCCATAGTAGTAATCGTTTTTCCATCAGAAAAATCGTTAACTGAATCAGACGCATCTTGTGCTTCAGTCGAAACACTATTAAATGCTAATGCAATATCATCAAGATTGTCTGCTGAGTCAATCACCCCAATTTCAACCAATTTATTTATAAAATCTGTGTATTTAGGATCATCAAGCATTTCTGCTGTAACTTTTCCTTCTTTGCCTAAATTTTGAAGTTCTTGAACGGTATCATTAAACTGCCAGTTGTCTACAACTCTATTAAAAGCATTCTGTTTAGAATTATTTCCATCAAGCTCAATAGCTAATCTATCCTGAAAATCAGATATATAATCCAACCACTCATTAACTTTTTTTTCATCATCCGTTTTTGGATTTTCAATATACGAAATATCTTCAGAATCTTTAGTCCACTCAGAATTTTTATCTTGCAAATACTTATCGATTTCATCTATTTGTTTTTGTATAGATTCTTCTTCTTTTTTTGTAGAAGCATTAGATAATTGGTCAATTAACTTTTCTCTTTTTGTAAATTGTGCCTCAATATATCCAGTTTCATCAGTTAGATAATTATCATCTATACCATATTGTCCTGCATTTTTTCCATCTGGATTAACTTCGTATTCGAAAGGATCTTCTGTATCTTTTTCCATAACATGAACAAAAGCTTGATTTGCCTCTTCTTGTTTTTTCTTTTTTTCTAATTCTAGCAAATCAATTTTTCTTTGTAGTTCATTATTTATTTTTACAAGATTATCATATTCATTTTTTTCTGTAAATGTGAGTTTGTCTTTCCCTTCCAACTCTTTCATTCTGTCTTGAGTAGTTTTTAATTCTTCATTTACAGACTGTAATTCTGAAACTACATCATCGCATTCTTGCTTTACGTCTTCTAGTTTTTCCCTCGCATTTTCAAGCGTATCTCCATATTTACTATAAGCAGTAGCAATACCAACAACAGCAACCCCGATAGCTGTTAATATAGCACCAATTGGATGTGCTGTAATTATCGCCCATAATTTTGCAAAAGAAGCTGTTAATAAATTTGTAATACCAATACTTGCAGTCTCGGCAGCATTTAAGCCGAGAATGGAAGCGATTTCGGCATCTGTTGCACCTGCTTGTTTTAATGTAGCTACAGTGAGTTGTTTCTTCGATATAACCTGTCCTTCTTCAGTTGCAATTAACCCAAGATTACTAGCAATTTCTTTTGCTCTCTCTGCTGTTAAACCTTTTCTTTGTGCTAATTCTATTACTTCTTGACCATTTAAAGCAACAGTAGCAGTTGTAAGTCCAGCTTTTGCTAATGCAGCTTCCACGTCAGCAGCCTCAGATTGCTTAGTAATTAAAATCTGCCTAATTTGTTCTTCTGTTGCACCCTTACTCGCTAATGCAAATACTGCTTGTTCTGTACTTAATCCCTTAATTGCGGATCTAAATGCATCTAAATTCCCAGTATTTACACCAACGGTAGATATATTTAATACATCTATATTTTTTATTGCAATACCAAGTTTATTTAAGTCCGAAATTATTGTTGGTAATTGTTTGAATGTCATACTTTTTTATTTTGTGCTTTGTTTGAAGAAGCATATTGACTTAAATAAATAAATTAGATACAATTAATACAATATATTAAAAAACTTTTAATGGGGAGGTATTTATGTTGACGAATAAAATTATTAATGATTTAATAGAACTTGAAATATATCAATCTAAGTCATTAAGTAAAGAAGAATATGAAAAATTGTCAAATAATAAAAATAGCAATAAAATATATTTATCTGGCAGTTATAGCAATGATCCAGATAACGAATTTACAAAATATTATAAAGAAATTAATACTAATGGATTAACGATAGAAGAAATTGAATTACAATTATCAATTGAAAGAACAAAAAATATCAAGTTAATAAAAAATATGATTATATTTTTTGTTATACTTACAGTTATTTCACTTATCTGTTTATTCTTCTTTGGGTCTTCAATATCAAACACATTAAATGATTTATAAAACCGCCCAGGATTTTATTGATTCCGTAAATCCAAATAGAAGAGTAGTGAGAAATTGCTACTCTTTTTTTAGTCAGATTGAGTTAATAGAACATAATGAAAAGAGCAGGAAATAATTTATCCTGCCCTTTTCATTACCAACTTGCGGACAATATTAATTGCCCCATTCTTTTTCCTTTAAAATAATCATAGTTTTAATCCTCCTTAAATTGCCAATTAATTTTTATAAGTGAACCAATTTTAGGCTTAGTTATCTTACATGTATATTTATGGTATATAGTATTATATGAGTGTTCCAGTTTAGGATGAACTACATCTTCTTGTTGATTTATGGATTTTAACATACATTTTGGATCTCTTTCAAGAAGTATATCACTTTCAAACGAAATTGTATAGTAAAAATTTCTGATCGGGTTTTTAATTCTAAGGCTAGTGCTATTACCAGATTCTAAATCATTCAATAGCTGTTCGTCATTTATTGAATCAATATCTAATTTCCCATCCTTAATAGGGAACATACCCGGTATACTCATCACATAAACAATTTTATATTTTTTATGAGGCTGAATTCTACTATAATTAAACCTAAATTCCCATCTGAAAACCTTGTTATTATTTTTAAGAGTTATATTCTCCACATCATTTTCGTCATCTTCATCTGTCCAATATTTCTCTTTAACAGAAGATATGATATTGTCATCTGAATAATACCAAAATCCATATTCATGAAACCTATCTTGAATACTTGTCTTTTTCATATTGGTCAATGCAGGAAAACATGCATTCTTCTTTCCATCAGAGATATCTAATCCTCGTTTTAAAAAAGATTTTTCTTTTCTATTAAACACCATATCAAATTCATTGATAATAACGCCAGTTCCATCATTATAGATAGTTACATGTTTGTGATAATTTTCAAAATAATGTGTTACTCTTTTGTTTCGGAAAGAATGGTGAGATCGTATAAAATAACCAACATCAATACCATTTTTTATCATTTCAATTAAACTTTTTATGTCTGAAAATTTGACCATATTACGCCCCCAATTATTAGTATTTTTTTTCATTATATACCAATAATCGACACAATACTATCAGAACATTTGTACGCATTCAGAACTCTTATCTATTTCTTTGCCATACGAATGATATAATGTATATATTACTTATTCACAAAAGGGTAGTGGAGGCACATATGATGACAATTTCATATCCCGAAGGGACTACAGTTTCTGGTGAGATTATCAAACTTGATAACTTTGTTGTGATCACACGGACATATTCAAATGGGGTTAAGATTATGCTTCGTGAATCTGAGAATGGAGTGTCAATTAATATCACTGGGCTGGAAGAAGAGTAGTACAATAAAAGACACCTTAGTTGGTGTCTTTATTTATATTCAACATATTAATTATTCCGTCTATATCTGGTGTCATAAAATGTTTATTACCAGATTCACATTGTTTTAAATATTCCTGGCAAGATTGTATTATATCTGATTCGTTATCGTCAATTATTTTCTTTACCAATATATCAAATGATTCACTTATCAAATAAGATTGTACATACATGTCATCAATTGGAAACAATTTAATATAATGTATTCCATGCGAATGACGAGGTTTTGTTTTTGGGTTTGGTGGTAATGAAAAATATTGACCTTTTGGCGTTTTGGGTGATATATTTGAACGAAGAGGTACAACAAACTTATGATATTGTTCCTTATACTTCAATTTTACAATTAAAACACTTGGACGACCATCTTCGTTAAACATAAGTTCCTTATGCACGTTGTTTTCTTTACATTTATTGAAAAATTCATTAGATATTTTAACTAACCTCATCTTTTGCTCCTATAAAGAAAGAGCCATCTCTGGCTCTTTCTAACTTACAATTGGATAATATTCTAATTTTACATCCCGTTATCCACGGAGATATACTTACAATTGAATGATATTCTAAATTTAAGTCCCGTCATTCACGGAGACAAACATACAATTGAGTAATATTCTTGCCGTTACTCACGACTTACTAGAAACCATTTCTGATTTCTTACTTATATTATATATTGTAACACATAAAAAATGTCACCAAAACAAGAGAAAATTTTTGTGCAAAATTACCTAGTTCAATTCTTTTACAATAGCTCTCCAATACTGGAATCTTCCATCGACATTTTCAGCACTTGTAGTTCCTGATTGAACAAAGAGCTTATATTCCTCGTTCTCATCATAAGTATTTAAGAACTCTGCAATCTGATCTATCAACGCACTAAATGACTTCTTGTTCTTTGTAACCTTATAACAAGCGTACAATATCTGTGGAAGAGAAGTGACTGGTATTGATATTTTATCGTATGCAGTATCAAGCTTATCCATAGCTTCTTTAAGTGTATCTTTTACGTCAAGATACTCATCAGCATAATTCATAACAAAATTATCTATATCTTTAGCACGAAATGAAGTAAATTGATGTTCCTGATTTGTCGCAATAAGCATGATGGTCTGAATTATGATGTCTCGATCAGTACCACTTTTGCGTTGAGTAGGAGTCATCAATTTATTCATCACTGGATGATTCGCAAGAGAATACACCATGTCACTAAAATCATCTGATTCCTTGCATACTCTAAGAAGTTTAGCACTTAATTTCTTTCCACTATTTTGACGCTCAAACATCATTTTAACTTCATCGTCAGTATAATCACTTAACATACAAAAATCCAATGTAGCAGATCTTAATGTTTCTTGAACATCTTCATCTAAAGCAGAGAATCTTTTCTTGGCGAGTTCAAATTCCTTCTCAACCTTCTCTCCATTCTCTACGACCGTAAGTTTAATATTTGGTGTATATTTGTTGAGGGCAAAATCATTATGCAGAAACTGAATACATGTTGATACACGCTGAGATCCGTCTAATGTATACATAACATTATTCTCTTCTACAAGATAAATCGGATTAACGGGAATTCCCGTGAGCAAGCTATGGATCAATAGGCTTTTCATGACTGTAGACCACTGATCAACAGGTCGTTGTAACTTATGAGAAAAGGAAATATTATTCTTAGAATACTGGTTATTAATCCATGATAAGGTTCTTGGTTTTGTTGTGTTTTTCATTTTTTATTGCCTCCATAAAATGTTTATTTTCTAAAATAATAACATATTTGAAAGCAGATGTCTGTATCGTTAATGATACAATTTTCGATTTTTTATTTAACATATAAGAAATCGAGATTTCTCGGTTTTGTTCCATCTTATCTACCTCCAGGAACTGAGAGATCAAACTGATTTACACGAGATATGAGATAAGTTCATATCATTTAACATGTCGTGCCATGAGTACGGAATGCATATTATAGTAGTATCGTTTCATATAACTACTACCAACGGTTGTCACTCTCTGAGGGCTTACCATTTTAAAGGTCTATCCCTGCGAACCAACTGAATTCATGAATTTTTACTGTGCCTATTTAGTTTCCTTATAATAGGGTAGTACCATGAGTTTTACAGCCTTCCTCGCATATTGCGTCTTCGTTTATCGTATGTATAGCATACTTATCATAGTCCAAACTATCGTATCCGATAGAAACCCTATGATGTCGGTACGTTCAAAACAATAACAATGATTTGATCAATACGCCACTAACGTATCAATGCCGACATTTTTAAATGAAAATGCTGCTGCGATAGCAGTTACTACGGCAGGTATTGCATTACCGCTTTTTACAATGCTATCTAAGATATCAATTAATTTTCCACCTGCATCAATTGCTCCCTTAAGGAAATTGGAATTTAAGGTGTCATTCGCAAGCTGTTCCAACTTTGCCTGAGCTAAGTCGATTGAAGCCTGGATTGATTTGCTATATTCTTCATTTTCCTCACGAGCTGAACCTTCTGCATGTGTTGCTTCTTCGTAGCTCTTCTTAAGGATATCAATATTACTAAGGGCGGCAGCTAGGGCATTACTTTGTTGCTTACCTGCCAAAGCCTCTAAAAGCGAAGCACGATCAATGTCACTAAGATCCTTCCATTTTTCTCCAATACCAAGGACAATATCATATATATCCTTATAAGTATCTTTGTCCTTCATAATATCAAAACCTGTAATTCCTTTTACAAGTGCTTGTAGTTTTGATGTAGAAGTTACAAGACCATCTGTGTCTTCGCCCATCTCTTTAAGCTCTGTTTCTGATCCACGCAATCTGGCTGAAACTGTACGCCACATATTTCCAACCTTTTCTGGGTTCTGCAAAACTGAGTTCGTTGCCGTTACGAGCGAAACTGACTTTTCAAGTGAGGTGGAAGCAGCGTTAAATGAAGCGGCAGAACGCTGAAGGGCTTCGCCTATGCCTCCGCTTGATATGGCTTCGTTATTGCTGACCTCATTAAATACATCTACAATATGTTCTGCTTGATCTGCTTCAAGCTGAAAACCTTTTAAGGTTGAGATAAGTGACTCGTTAGCTGTATCAATGTCAATTCCATCACCAACATTTTTATAAAGCTGTGAGATTTCTGCTAATTGTTTAGCGTCTGGAATACTATATCCATTTTTTGACCAATCCGCAGTGGCTGCAATAGTATCAGAAATTGTACCTCTGACTTCTTTTGCAATATCTGCATAACTGTCAAAATCAGCATAAATCTGTGACGAAGACTGTTCTGATACCTTCGCAAGTTCTGTAATCTGTGTATTCAACTCAGTCACAGTAGACGCAGTTTGCTTGATTACATTAATAACATCATAAACACCAAACATACCTGCCATCTGAGCAGCAATCTGATGGAATCCGCTATTCTTTAAAGTGTCAAACAATGTTCTGCCAGCACGACCAGCTTCAACCTCGGCATTATAAATCTTTAAGATTTCACCATGAATTTTATCCAAACTCATGCTAGGATTTCCGCTTTCAATTTCAGCATAGTAAGCTCTAATCTTTGCTTTCGCTTCGGAAGACATCTTACTATTCTCTGCTAGGAGTTTATGAATCTTATCTAATTCTTTCTGACCAGATACAAAGTTATATCCCTTTTCAGAAGCCGACATATTAGTAACAGTAGCGATAGTATTTTTTATTTTCTTTTCATACTTGTCTAAGTTCTGAATATCCTCATCAGTAGCAATACCATTTTGATTAGTCTTTATATTGTCGAGAAGAGTTGCGTACTGTTTGACGGCATCACGTACAGCTTGCACATTTTCCAAATATGTTTTACTTGTCCAACCACCATCATTAAATCTATCAATAGTGGCTTGATATTTATCAACCTTACCATTATAAGAATCTAACCGTTTATCATACTTATTGAGGTTTGCATTGACATTCTGTTCTTTAGCCTGTGTATTTTCCTTAACTTTCTGAGTATTCTGCTCTAATACATTATTCTCTTCTTTGATGGAATTAGTAGCAGACTCTACAGATACAGAAACATCTTTATCAGGAAATGCGTCTTTCATTTCAGATGAAATATTCGATTCTTGTGGAGTAGAGGACACTTCCTTAATAGCTTGCTTTGCCTTTTCAGCATTTTGAGGGATTTCCACACCAAGCATGTTACAGATTTCTTTCAGCATTTCTTCCTGAGACAAATCAGAAGTCATTCCAAAAATGTCTTTTTTATTTCTGTCTGATGCTTTTAATGATAACCCCATTTTGTATTCGCCATTATAATCAGAATTTTTATTATTTTGTTTAATGGATTGACGAATTAAATTTAATCTTTCCTCAATAGCAGCATTATTGGCTTTAATTTGTTTTTGTTCCTCTTCATATGCCGCATTATTCTGATTCATGGCAATTGTTTCTTGGATAACAGATTTTTCCAAGTCTTGATATTTTTTAGGAATTATATATTCTTCTTTTTGACCTTTGTTTCCATAAGGAATAACTTTTCTCGATGATAAAAGTTTTTCATCTGAAGGCATTTCTGTTACGTCAGACCAATATCTCTGAATTGCAGACTTCATTGCTTTAATGGCAAATTCACTGCCTTCATTTACGCCTTTTGCCATTTTATGATATCTGTCATTGATGTCTTTTTCGATATCAGTTGTGCCAACTTTTTGCGGAGCTTTCTTTAATAAATATCCATCAATTCTGTCATAATCTTCAGATCGTGATTGCCGTTTTAAAGTTGGTTGTTTTATTTTACTTGTTAATTCATAGTATTCTTTTACTAAAGATACAATTTCTTGATATTTAGAAATACTTGAATCTAATCCATTTGCAACATTTGTTTTACTCTGTGCATCTGCAAGTTTATCTACTTGCTTAACAGCATCGGCAGCCGCATTACCAATATTCTCTATTTGTTTAACAGCACCACTTGTATTGCCACCCATATTACCCATGTTTTTATTAACATTGAGAATATTCTGACTCAGTTCAGAAAGCGATTTGTCAATGTTTTGAATAGAAGAGAGTAGTGTCTTCGCACCAGAATCATCTACCTTACCAAAAGCTTTACTTAAACTTTGTACTTCTGATACAATATTTGATAATTCTTTCGATAAATTCTCAAACTGTTTAAAATCACCTGTTCCTTTACCAAGAGAATCAAGCATTTTTTCGAGATTAGAAATTACATTGGATAATTTCTTTTCATCGACATTTAATTTGATTTTATATTCTTTGCCTTCAACAGTGTCTAATCTGTCTTGGACTTGTTTCATATCTGAAAGTAGTTTTGCTACATTCGATTTGATTTCTACATCATACTGATATGTACCTGGCATTTTCTACCTCACTTTCTCAAAATTTGTTCTATTCTGTTATTTATAATTTTGTCTAAGCGACCACCAAATCCACTTTCAATGTCTCGTTCAACATACATATATGGAGGTAATGATTGATGCATCATCCATTTTCCATGACCATGTTCTCCATCCATAAACATATAATCGAAAGCTGTACTTGGCTGTAAACTTTGACCAAACCAACCGACATATGAATCCAGTGCACCTGAATCAATTGAAAAATGAAGAACATTTCCTTTTCCTCGTGTTTTTGTAGAATCGAGAATTTTCATAAAATTATATGTTCTTTCATACGACTGTGGAGTGTAGTCGTTGTACCAATCTATCAATGAATATCTAACAGATTCTTTTAGAAGTTCATTTGCTTGTGGTGCGACTTCTTCTGCAATATGATTTTCAATTCGATCTAACTTCTTTTTAAAATCTGCATATATATTCTTCGCCAATTTCATCACCTCCAAAATTTTCATTATTTATTCATTAGAATAGGAGAGCAGTATTACCACTCTCCATAAGAAAAGCCCTATACGCTTTGACACGCATAGAGCCTGTTTATCTCACAAGAAATTTGATTTCCTATACACCTTTCAAGATGTAAATACATTCATTATTGTGATAATCTTCGTTTGCTGAGTAATTTTCAAATTCAAAATTATGATATATTGATTCACATTCGATTTCATTTTGTGTATTTCTTGGATCAATTCTCAGTTCATGTGTTCTAACAGTCTTTATTTTATTACCTGAAATCATACAGTCATATAATAGAGGACTAAATGACAATAAATGGATTACCATATTACTATTGGAAGTGTAAGAGACAGACTGAATTAAAGCTCCGTCAAGTTTGATAGTAACATCATTATCTAAGATGAAATCTACAGAAGTGTATTTATCAAAAATTAAGAAATCATATTTTTTATCATTTTCAATAATTTTAAATTCTCCAAGATGATTTAAATTATTCATATTCTTATACCTCTTTAAAATTTGCGGTACTGCTAAGTTTATAATCATCAAGAATCTTTCTCAACTCATCATTGGATAAACTATCAATTTTCTTATTCACAACTTCGACAAGTGGTGTGAGAGTAGCATTTGCCAAATCAGAAATCCTTCCAATCTGTTTACTAATAAACGCCTGAGTAGTTGTCTCATTAAACTGAGTGTCTGACTGCTTCATTGTTAAAATTGTCTTGAATTCACTCAATTCACTCATAGGAATAAGTGGATCGGCTTTATCAGAACCAACCATTAAAATATCAAGTAAGCCAGATGATTTAAGTGCATCATATCCCTTGATGAATCCTTTATCATCCTCATCAATCTCAAGATCTGTATATAATTCAATCACGGCACGACAGAACTGTACATACTGAGCAACAGAATTTACTCTAATCTTATCTGTTTTACGATACTTTGTTTCTCCATTGTCATCATAAGTTTCCTGCTCAAATGTTGTTTTATCTACAATCAACTGTGCGTAAGCATCTTTCTTGATAATTGATACATATGGTATGATTTTAACTTCATCCTTAACGAATCTATCCTTTAACTGTTGAGTCGCCATGTTGTTGTATCTTTCTACAAATTTCAAAATTTTCATAATTCCTTTTTCTCCTTTATTTCTTATTTTTCTTCGCTTCTCTGCGAAGTTTCTTTAAAACGTCATATTCTACCCAACCACCATATTTGAGATTTCTGCAAATAAATGTAAGGTTGGTTTCTGGGTACTTAGCCCACATCATTTTTCTTTTTAAAAGTGACATACTATCTGGATTGCCCTTCACGTCAAAAACCTGTAAAGTTCCATCAGACCAGACAACATTAAAATCACTTCTATATTTAATAGGTAGAATTGTTTTGCCTTTATATTTAAATTTATCTTGAAGAACATATTCTACTTGGCGTTCATATGATAATATTTCTCCACTTTTCATCTTAGGTTCTATATACTCTTGTAAAAATTTAAGTTCAGTGAGACTGTCATAAGTTACACCTTTATATGTTCGATTTTTCTTACCTTGTTCTGAAATATCTACATGATATTTCGATTTAGCTTTTGCTATTCCCTTTCACTCCTTTACATAACAAAAGAGCAGCTTCCGAAGAAACTGCTCTTTCTAAAACATATTTATTTAATTTTTTACATCGCTAATTGCATAGGGTATAACTCCCACTTACCATTAGGATATTTAGTTACATTATCCATGACAATCTTATGTACTTCTTCCAAACTTCCCACATTTTCATCAATATGAATCACTTTACCACCCAAAATTGAAATTTCCTCACAGATTACATTAAAGTAACATCTTTCCATACTTATTCCTCCTCATTTAGATATACAAAATAACTCGTATATATCAACTTTAAGGACACGAGATAATGTGATTGCATTAGTAAGAAGTATATCACTTGTATTATCATTTTCTATTTTGTTAATAGCCGCAACCGATAAGCCGGTAAGTCTTGATAGCTCTTGTAATGTGAACCCTCTTTGATTCCTGTAATACCACACCTTGTTCTTCATAATGTTAATATGTACAAATGTATTTTATTTATGTACTATATTATAATATGAGTAATTTTTACTGTGGCAGAAATATTTAATCATCCTTAATTGGCAAGCTTAATACTTCTGGTTTCAATTTTTCGCACTTTATATATTTCCACTTGTATTTATATTGTGTTGTATTTAATTCTCCAACACAATTCTTATAAATTAATTGGTAATTAATTCCAGTTTTTTCTTCTGCCTCATATATTGATACAAAAGTTGCTAATGGATTATTATTTAAATCATATTGTATAACAGGTCGGTGAGAATGTTTTGCATATTTATTAAGTCTTATGTAAAAGTCCAAGTTTTCAATATCGTTTTCATACAGCCAAATATGATTTTTGTAAGAAAAACTTTTATGAGTGCAACAATCGTTTACTCTGTTTTTATTATATTCAGATGGTAAAAATGATGAATTTGCATATATCTCTATTAGATTTCCATTTAATTCATATTGAAAAATCTTATTTGGTAATTTATATGGTGAGATTTTATTTGAAAAATAATCAGTCCAAAGATAGTTATATGCCATATGAGTTTTTGAATTTAATGCTCTTTGAATATCCCCAGTATTATTTATTCCAATAGAATTTCCTGCATCCTTAATACAATTCCATTTTTTTATAAATTCTCCACTTAACGAAAATTGATATATTTCTCTAGCATTTGGATTTTCAGAGCCACACATTTCATCTATTCCACCAACTGCTAAATTATATCCATAATTACGATCGTTAGTTTTATATTCTCGAATATAAAACTTTTCCTTTTCTGAGGCTTCTTTTTCTGTTAATCCAGATAATATAATTTCGTGCGAAAATCCATTGTCCCAACCATATTTATTAATTGCTCTGGTAAAGTATTCGTTATTCGAATATCCCTTTCCTTTATTCCAACGTTTTTCAGGAATATTTTTTGTTATTCCAAAATACATTTTGCCATTATAAATATTTTTATGACAATATAAATAATAAATATGATTTGTATTATCTTTTAATTGCTTAATAGGTTTACTGTGTTCATTAGTGTGAAGAACAAATAGATTTCTTAATTTGCAATTAATAATAGAAGAAGTTGGAATGCTAAAAATTTTATCATTATACAGTATTTGGCATTTCCTCGTAGAATGTGAATATGATTTTATTATAAAACTTCCAGTTTTCTTATTGTATTCAAAATTTACAACTCTTCTATTTAACGCACTTGTAACCCAATCTATTTTTCCATTTTTTGTATCTAAATTAGACAAATTAATATTTTTATCCATACTACCTCCATATATTTCTACATAATTATTCTCCATTAGAAAAGGTGGTCTACTTATTTGCAGACCACCTATCTAATAATTCATCAAGTTCTTTAGTTTTTATATAAACCCAAAACAGTTTTTTACTGTTTGGATTTAATGCTGCTAATTTATACCTCATTCCATTATCTCGTAAATAATTACGAAGTGGGAGAGAATAGCAGGTATAAAGTTCTACATCCATGCATTTGCACCTCGTTTATTCATCTTTAATCTCTAGCTCCATTACTTCAGGAATAATCTTTCCTTTTATTGAATGGTTTCCGTTAGCCTTAAGATAAATATCAGCTAATAAATTGAAAGTTTCTAGTCCAGCTCTTGTTACATATCCCTGAGACATAAATTTATTATGTAAATTGTAAATTTCTGCTCCAAATTGAACAACTATTCTCTGTCTAGTCTCTTCTTCGTTTAAATCCATTCTTTTTTTTATATCATCTATTCCCTGAGATATTTTAGATATTTCTTTGTATTGCCAATTATCATGTTTCTCCAAAGTCATAAGTCGGTTCTCAATATTTTCTTTGTCCTGATCAGAGCCAGTTTTAATTCGTCCCTTTTCCTTAAAGTAGGAGATTAGATCAATTATTTCTTTGGTAGCAAATAAAAGTAAGAAAACTGCCAAAATGACTCCTACATAATTTTGGCTAAATACGGTTTCTATATATTCCATTCAAGCCACCTTCCTAAGAACATAAATTCTTGAATGTTGATTTCACTGCTTTAGAAACTCCACAAGCTGCTTTCAATCCGCTACCAAACACACCAGGATATTCAATCCCTTTTGGGTCTTTTCCTTTGAGTGCACATAATATCTCAAGTGCGGTTACCAACCACTGCCTTTCACCTACTTTAACATAGTGTGATCCAAAAGCTTTGTCTGTAGCAGAACCCCAAATTCCGTCAACTGACAGTTTTGCTCCATAATCCTTATTTAAAGCGGTCTGAACAACCTTAATGGCAGCTTTCTTTGTTTTATTTCCCCAGATACCATCAGCAACAATATTACAACCCACAAACTTATTAGCTGCTTTTTGCCCATTTGCCACGATCTTCTTTTTTGCATGATTAGATGTAGAAGTAGAAGATGGGGTTGTCGTAGATGTCGATGGTGTTTTTGAAGTAGTATTAGAAGATAATTTATTATAAAACTCTGTTTTCCATAAATTATTTTTTGTTTCATTTCCACACCAATATGCCGGACACGCTTTGCCTGTACGGTCGAAATGCCTAAGAACATGGTCTTGTGGGATATGATACTTTTTCATTAATTTCTTCGTAAGTTCAATAGCATTTTTGATAGTAGCTTTTGATGGATAAATTGTTCCATCTCTTTTTGTATCACACAATTCAATACTAATACTATTACTGTTAGTACAAAGAGTATAATATTTTCCTCCCCCAGTTATATTACAGTTGCTATATCTTGTACCACCAACAGACCATGCAACATAATTATCTGGGACTGATTGTGTTACAGAATCATCATCAACAAAATAATGTGCAGATGCCTCTACATAATTATTAGAAAAATATCTGGCATTCGATTCATCAGAATCTCCATCATTACCTGTGTAATGTATGAAAATATATTTAATTGCAGATGTACTTCTTTTTGCTCCGTAATTTCTTTTATTAGCTAAATTCTTTTTCATTTTGTAGGACATTAAATCACCTCCTACTTGTTCTTTAAGTCAAATAAACTGGATTCAATTAAAGAATCTAAATATTCGTCAAAATCTGCATTTGCCGTTTTAAGGCATTCAAAAGCAGAAGTCGATAACGCAAAAATAATCTTACTCTTTGCAATCTGACGAACTTCTTCTTTTTTATCCTCCGTCCATGCATCAGTACCCTTAACTCCCTTAACTTCTGTTTCATATACATCTTTAACTACAGATAAAACATTTTTCTGTAGAATTTCGGTATATTTATCAATCTTTTTTGCCTCTGTATACTTCTTAATTTCGTTTCCAATATAAGTCAGTACAGGAAGTAATATAACTGTCCAAATTGTCACAATTACCTCGTCCCAATTTAATGAATTTAATAATTCTTTCATAATTCTTTCTCCTTTCCAAACAAAAAGAACGGGCTTACCGTTCTCGTCATAATTACTTATTTAATTGTCTTAGTACCTCTACACATCGTTGTAGATTACTGCATAAATAATCCAATTCATCCTTTGTTTCATATCCACTAAATGTCATACGAATACCACTATGTATTAGTTTTTCATCTAATCCAATTGCCGTAAGAGTAGAAGATGGGGTTAAATCACCCGATGTACATGCAGATCCAGTTGATACCTGTATATCTGCCATGTCTAATAATATCATCAATGACTCACCCTCAATGCCTTCGAAACAGACATATAGATTGTGTGGTAAACGATCTTTAATATTCGTACCAATAATATGTGAGTCTGCTATATTATTAATAATGAAATCATAAACATAATCTCTACTATCAGATGTAACAGAAGAGTAGTTATAATTCTCAACTGCTTTCCCCAGTGCAGCAATACCTATTACATTTTCAGTGCCACTAAATAATCCCTGCTCTTGTGAGCCATATATAAGCGGTTCTAATTCAATTGATGATTTCTTGTATAGAACACCAGTACCTTTTAATGCTCCAAGTTTATGTGCAGAGAATCCTAAACCATCAACATTCAGTTTCTTTACGTCAACAGGAATTTGACTGATAGATCCTGTACAATCAACATAAACAATAGCATTGTAAAAGTGGCATATATTAATAACCTGTTGTACATTCTGAATTGTTCCTATCTCAGAATTGGCGTATTCTATAACAACAAGTTTTTTCATAGGGTTCATAGATAAACACTCTTTGAGATCTTGAAAATCAATTTTTCCTGTATGATCAACTCTAAGAGGGCATTTATATTTGAGAGAATCTACACATTTTAATACTGATTTGTGAGAAGTAGGAGAGTATAAAACCATACAATGATGTTTATTTGTATAACCTTTAATAAATAACGTGTTATTGGCTGAACCGCCTGATGTAAATATAATATCTTTAGAATCTGCATTGATGAATTTTGCAACATTATTTCTTGCAGTAGTAATAATTTTCTTTGCTTCAACACCCGATTGGTACATTGACGATGGATTCTGATATGTATCCAAAAGAGATACCATATAATCTTTAACTTGTGGTAACAATGGGGTAGTAGCTGCGTAGTCAAGATACATACAATCACCTACCTAATCTAACTCATAATTACACCACTTTTTATACACTTCAGTCGTGTCTGCTTTAAGAAATACCATTGCCAAAATTACATTATTTGTTTTATCATCTATACTCGTATACATATCAACTGGATATACATTATTTTTAATATATAGTAGATACTGTTTAGGGTTGACAATCCTAACTGCTTCATGTGGAGAATAATCTCTTGTTTTTAAATTCGTTTCTATCATTTCCCTTTCATTCCTTTATCTGTATTACCGTAAAAAAAATGGGAATACAACATTTGAATAGTAATGTTATATTCCCATCAGAATTTTCTAAAATCACTATTCAAATTGCATCACCCTTTCTTCTTAGGCGAATACTTAATCTTTTCATACTTATTTATATTTTCCTTGGTTAAATTATTAGTTGTATCTGTTGGAATAGAATCCTGTATAGTGTCATTTTCAATTTTGTCTGATATTGAGTTTGCTCTTATATCAGCGATAACGTTCTGATAACTTCCACCAAAATTATTTAGTCCAGATAAATCAAGTTTATCTAATCTATTTTTTGCTTTATTTGCTGTAAGTTTGTGATTTGCATAAGAAGACGTTATAAGATAAATATCATGACAATTTTCACTACAGAATGTGAACATCCAAGTAGGCTTATCCTTATCTTTTCCACAGACGGGACAATACTCATATGACTTATAACAAACAGCACATATCTTTTCCTTACTCAAGGTAATCCTCCTTTAAAAAGAAGAGTGATAGTATAAGGACTACCACTCTTATAATTGATTAGGTTGATATCAGATTAGACTTCCTCTGGCTCATCAATGAAGTAGATTTCTACCATCATCTGCTCAGTTGTACATGTATCAGTAAGGATTGAACCCTTATAATCCATAGTCTGTGAGTCGCCACCCTCAAGTGCAATTGTTACCTCTGGACTTGGAATGAATGAAGCGATGTGGATAACAACGGCTCTAAAGCTTTCCTTATCACATGGATCAACTGCAAGTGCCTTAACAAACAATTCGTGAGCTTTAGGGAACTTGTTACCAGTAATAGATACTTTTGCACCACTCTTAACCTTTTTCTTGTATTTGATGAAGAACTCTGTTTCATCATCTGCCTTTGGTGGAGTAAGTACATGTGTTGCAATACCAAACTCAGTCTTTGTAGCGGTTTCAGGGGTAGCAGCAAGCTTATATTCCTTACCAAGAGCACCATTTGCAAGACCAGATACAACTGCTGAACCATCAACATAATCTTCTGAAAGATCAAGTGTTTCGCCAGCTTTAAGAGTTGTAAGAATCGGCATCTCAATAGCATTATCACTTGTTGCGATTTCTGCATCTGTTGCAGCAATAGTTGAAACGACAGCAAGGTTAAGAAATGCGTTTGTTGCAGTAACATCGCCCTTCTTACCTGTGTACTTTCTATATACAAGATTACCTCTTGCGTCATTAACGTCTGTTGAATCAGCAGTAATGTCAATATTAAAATTATTAAGCTGAGTAAGAGCATACAGTGGGACACCAGCTTTAGTAGCACCATAACCAAACTGCGCTCTATCAATAATTACGTCACCAATCTTAAATGCCATAATTTTATTTCCTCCTTAAATTATTAAAAATTTGTATAAAAAAGAACATCCAAATAGATGTTCAAATTAACTATATTTCTCTCATAAAATTAAATTGTTCTTTATCAATTTTACTTGTGTCACAGAACCCAGAATAACTTCCACCCATCAATGCATGGGTTTGCTCATATATTTGAAGTCTTTGAACTGCATCGTAAAATTGATATATTTTTACTTGTTTTAATTCTTCAAGCTTGTATTTAAATCCAGGGTGATTTGTCAATGCTGAAATAATAGGTAAAAGATTAGACTCAGAATTATCATCTGGTTTTTTCATAGATAAGTTCATTTGATCTTCTTGTCTCATCCAATCTCTAGTAGTTCTTCCTTTTGCCTTTTCAACTTTAGGATGAATATTCATAATGGTTCTGATATACTCAGCAATTTCCATATATTCATTTTCTGACAATAGAATATTAGACTCTGGATTATATAACCCAAATTGTTCTTCTGAATTTTCATCAGTATAAGGAACAATTTTATAGTCTAGGAAATTTACATCATGAAATATCAAATGAAGTGGAGAATAATCTTGTTCTGGAATTTGAGATAATAGATTATATACCTCTATATCTTTTACCTTGCACCAATTTTCTACACCGAGATTAAATAGCATAAGACGAATCGAAGTGGAATTATTAATAAATGGGGAAATAGCAGTGTAAAATTTTGCTTCACCAATATCTAAAATATCACCTATAGTTGGTTGGGATATTTTAATTCCGTGAACATAATAATCTTCACCAAAGAAAAGTTTTAATTTATCAAAATGATATTTATCATTAGATGATTTTTGTTTCTTTTGGTTGTCTTCAATAGTAGCGGTTTGAATTGCATCCAATGCACCAGACGATATATTAGCCATAATATCACCGCCTTAACTGATAATTACTCAAACTTGTTTTCCCATTGGTTGTATTTACGATTCCATTAGTGTCAATAACTTGGAATACAAGAGTGCGAACAAGATAATTATTATCTGTAGTAGATTCCTTTGATGATACAAGATGTGTCTGCATCCCAAATATATTTGACCAATTAAATCGCTCTCTTATAATAGAGGCAATAAGATCATGTCTTGGAATCCTTGTTAATTTATCCATTCTATCGTTTCCATGAACAAATATTGTAAATGTGATAGTTGTATATTTTAATGTGTCTTGATATCTCGGTGTTTCATCAAAAGACACTTGATAACAAATATAATGTTTTACCTCTGTTTGAGTATCTGGAATAAATAAAAAAGGACGGATATTTGAATTACTTCCAAAATATCTATCCCATTCTCCAAGAGGTTCATATTCCTTGGTATCTTCATTCCATTCCCAGTTAATATTACCATCTTCATCAAAAAGTTCAGATTCTAATGATTTCTCGTTAAGTGCATATAAAAGACATGGATTAAGCATAAGTGCTTTCTCAATCTTTTTCTTATACTGAATATTTTCATCATCAGGAGTTGTCTTATACGCACGAAGTTTGTTTAACAAATCATTCTTTGTAACCAATTTTTCTGCCATACAACACCTCCTACTCAGTTAATTCTAACGGCAAAATTTCAGATTCAATCGGCAAATTATCCTTAACAATTTCACACTTAACAGACAGTATTTTGCCGATAACGGAAGTGTCATTTGAAAATTTTACTTTCTTTTGGTTGTACTCTGTACCAACTCTCCATGTTACTTTGTCAGTCCAATCTTCATTATCAATAGAGCAAGCCCATGTAAAGGTTGCATCAGCATATTCAGTTGTAATATCTTCATTGGAATCATTAAATAGATTTACCGTAAGATTTTTATAAGAGCCACCAACTTTGATTGTAGAAGTGGATGCTGAAATTCTTGCTGTAATAGAAGATGGGGGAGTAGTTGGAGTATCTGGATCTGTTGGGGCGATTTCTGAATCGAAATAATTCGCATACATTTCACCTGTTTCAAGATTAACATAATCAGTATGCTCATTCCAAAATGCCGTATATATAGTAAGTTTTTGAATACCAAATGGCATTGAATTTTCAACTTTGGTCACTGTCCATACTGTAGGATGCTCTGTTAAAGCACTTACTACAACTCGCATATTTTTAGAATCTTCAGAAGTGTACCAAAACTTCTCTGTAATAGAGTTCATTGGCAACCATATCTTATCCTGATTATCTGTATGTGTAAAATATCGGTCTGTGTAAGTTCCGATCGTGTAGGAATTCTGTTGTCTTAAACAACACCACATACGTCTCTTGATACGCTTATCATTAGATTTTTCAATCCATGTAAGTTCGTAATTTACTGGTAAAATTAGATACTTTGGAAACTGATTTGCAGGTTCATCACGACAGACAATCCACTTATGATAAATTCCTCTATCATCTGGAACGTCCACAAAAAGCCCTATCGGAAATGTTGCTCCATAGCGTTTCCTAAAATCAACCTCATAATAATAAAGGTCATCACCTTCGTTGAATCTTACAGGCTGACTTGGACGAAACATAAGATAGTATTCCACTTGATCTTTGTCCATTGACTGATAAGATTTGATAATGAACTTTGCATCTATCTTTGTCTTATTGGTATTTTCATACGTCATGCCTTCAGCGAGAGAACGTGTAATTCCATGCTCGTCTGTGAAGAAGTCATCATGAAAATAGTCATAGATATAACAAGTCCTTGTAGCTATGTCGTTTTCAAATGTCTGTTCCATCGCCCAGTCAGACTGTTCCTTATATATCTGACCAATCGTTTTAGCTCCGTTGTTCTTGGCGTTTGCGACACGCCTAGCTGTTTGTAGACTCGGCATCGCTTACACCTCCCTCAAACATTGCTTTTATATATCCATGAGAATCTAAGATTGCCCTACGGAATTTTTTGTAACTGAAATGGTCGCTCTTGAAATTATCCATAGCACCTTGTAAAGTCGCCATAAGAGTCACCATAAGTCCGTTATCATTAAATAAGGTTTTTATGCCACCTAATTTAAACATAACATTCTCAAAGAAGACGAGAAACGCTTCATCATCTTCAAATATTTTCTCTTCAATTGTCTTGTCTTTATAGAGCAGTAGTTTGTGAATATCACCGTGCATCGCACGAATTGCTTCATTGATTTGCTTGTCTGTAAAGTCACCATATATGTATTGCATATTAGGACTCCGTGTTAATATAGGAATTATACATATATCCGTAATCACGAATACGTTTATTTAATTCAGTTTTCATGGAATCAAGACGGTCAATCATATTTTTATGATTGTCAAGTAGCTTCTTTTCTTCCTTTCCACCTATCATTACTGATGTGTGCATAATAGAATCAACCTGTGGCTGTAACCACTCAATCGTCATTCCAAGTACAAGAATTCCTACGACAAAATTCATATCAGCCGTTTCATCTACTGAATTATTCAGTGTGAAATCCAACTGTTGAATTTCATCATCGAGTGTGAGAGAAGAGAATAGTCTACGCACTCTTGGATTAGAGATTACATTGTTTAATCGCTCTGTATATATCTCAAGCAAATCGTTTTCGTCAAGAGAGAGTTC
>UMLJ01003433.1_pt1 | contig 39075 bp, 50 predicted proteins | sample 1966521 | NCBI WGS metagenome assembly UMLJ01 (sample SAMEA4836199, study PRJEB28245) | human gut metagenome | biome: gut microbiome; material: fecal sample | place: Denmark | collected 2008
TTAATCCGCCTGTTTTCAATCCGCCATCACCTCCCTTCTTGGCTGCCCTAAAACGGTTGCCACCGTCATACTGTCCCATAATAGTAACAGCTCCGCTGCCGTTGAGGTACAGTGTGCCATCACCGAAAATATCACCGCAATTTGCAATGACTACGCTGCCGTCTTTTGGCACAGCAACAACGCCGTCAGCACCTGCTGTGCAATTCGCATTTACTGTAGAAATGTACACAAGTGCGCTGCTATCGTTTCTTACCGCAAAATATGGATATCTGCGGTCAAATGTTAAGGTTGTCACGCCGCTAAGCGTAACGGTTGCTTCTCTTGTACTAATCATAAAATTCACTCCTTTTTAGGTTTTAAAAGTCTCATAAAACACTTTTTCTGCCTTGAGTAATTCCGCTGCAATGGACGGGTAACGTGATACTGCGCTTGGCGCAGCGTATCCATAGCCGTTAGATACTACATTGTTGCCAACCGCATATATGGTGCTTGATGTACTGTTAATCTGCTCATCGGTGCCCGTCTGTTCATCGGTTGCGGAATCATAATACGTATATTTATACTTATACGTCAGGCTAAGTCCAATCTCATTAGCCCCGTATTGTCTCGGCTGTGCGGTTGCGCTGGCTTCGACCAATTCCCATTCTGACAAATTTACCTTGTGGATTATACCGGATTCGGTGTCATATACATACGCCCATTGATTCCAGAACATATTAAACGTAGAATACGCCCCATAAAATGGGACATTGTTTTTTGAAACGACCTTGCACAGCATTCCATAATTATACCGTACATTTATGTTATATTGCGCATAGGTGGTGTTGCCGCTTTCTATATAGCCCAACGTATTATCAGCATGGACTTTAACGTCCGTTCTATAATCCCCATAGCTCAGACTGCACGCAGTAGGCAGCGCCGCCAGCTGTTCCAGCGTCAGAAATCCGCTGCTCTGCGGCACATCAACCGTCACAGGGCAATATCCCGTGTATCCTTCAGGCGCATTATATACTCCGTTTTCCGTTATAGTTATGGGCTTGACCTTGCCACCCGAGGTTCCCCCACCCGCCAGCGCCTGTAAAATAAGCCCTCCGTCTAAAATCACCCGCTCGCCTCCTTATACACCCTCGTCCAGTGTGCATTCTTTCTTTTCCCGCCGTCAATATCATACGTCACCGTGATAGTGTACGGCTCGTATTCAAATACCTTTGTGCCCGCCGTTTCTGTTTCATTAGATGTTACAGACAGCAGCGGATACAGACAAAAAATCTCGTCGCTGTCACGCTGACGGATAAGCTTGTCGCCCAGGTCCTCATATTCCGAGGGGTCATAATGCTCAGCCACTGTTGACTTTCGCCTCCTTTTGGCACACAAAACTCAGCCCGTTTTCACCGAACATCATGCAGCCATGTTTCTTGCCCAGCTTTACCCGATTTTCAATAGCCCTGCTGTACAGATCATGATACTCACTGAAACTGCAATCCGCCTCAGGCGCAGAAACATCAGCCACGATTCCCAGTCCCGTGAAATTAAAATCAACACTCAGCACAGGAAGCTTGTCGCCGCCGTATGCGATGAAATCACCAATGTTGTACAAATAATCAGTGATCATCTGCGAACATTCCCAGCCGTGATATGCGTACTCACCGCCGCTGCCGACTATCTGCGATACCATCTGCTGTACAGCCGCCTCAGTCAGATACCGTCCCGAAATGCGCTCCGTGTGCCGCCAGTCGGATCCCGAGGCATACTCGTTGCCATATGCCTCATCAGCGGCATATACCCCCGTAATGTGCTTGGTGCCCCGCCTGATGACCTCCGTCCTGTCGCTTTCCGCAGGCATATCCAGCCCCGAAGAGGGCGCAGAAAAAGGCACAAATGCCAGCACACCTCCGCCGTCATGCCAGTATCCCACGTCATTGTGGGACAGGTCGCTGAGTATGGCCCTGCACGTCTTGCCTGCAAAATCCTGATAGCACAGCTGTGCCATGCGCCCCGAATATCCGCCCTCGGTGAAACCGCACTGATCGGCGATCGCTCCCACTATCTGGGACGTGGGATACCGTTTTGCCTTGCTTTCATCGAAAACCTTGTTGCCGTCATCGTCATAGGTGTACTCAAACTGATCGTATCCACTGTAATCAAATGGAATATCCAGATTTTTACAAAGATCATACGCCGTGATGCTTGCCACACCGCCCGCATAGGACTGCTGGGCAATGTAAAAATCAGGCAGCAGATAGCCGTTAAACGTTACCTTGCTGCCCTCTATAAACGGCACAGCCGACCATACATCACAGGAAAATTCCGTTGTGGCCACACCGTCAAATCCCTTGCCCTCCAGCGACCGCCTCAGCCTGATGTTGGCCAGTACGTCCGCACCGTATTCCGTACCCTGATAGGTTATCTTGTACGGCAGGCTAAAGGCCTGAGCCCGTGAGAGGGCAGGTCATAGATACGGATATGTTGTAATAGTCCACCGTGCCGTCGTTAAATACAGGCACACAGCGGATAGTCGGGCGGTCAAACACATTGGTCTGTACCGTGGGGCATTTGTATTTTACAGTCACCTCGTCCGCATTGCAGGCGGTCACAAGGGCAGCTGCCACCGTGTCCGACAGCACCTGAAAATCAGCCGACAGACTGACGCTCACACCCAGACATTTCTTACGTTCCTTGCCGTTTACAGCAGTGAAGCTGTCCGAATACACAGGCGCTGCCGATATATCCACAGCCTCGCATATAACGTGTTCGGACATATCCACATTGCCGATTTTTAAGATCGTATCATTCATGCTTTAACCTCCGCTGGCAGTTTTAGCCCGCTTGTTTTCCTGCGCAACAACCTTAGCCACATACTTGCCGTCCAGATCAACCACCTTGTAAACAGGGCTGCCCGATGAAGCAGATGTGCGTTTGACCGCCGCAGATGTGTCCTGACTGTCCGCCGCCGCTGTGTTTGCAGCCGATGTGTTGGCGGAAATGCTCGCCGAAGAGTTGGCAGCAGATACATTTGCCGCCGCAGCGTCAACGTAATTGCCGTCAAAAACGTCCTTCATGGACTGCTCCCAGTTCCGGCGGAACGCTTCCATAAAGCTGTCGCCAAACAGCGAACCTGCGTCAGTACCTAACTTCTCGAACTCGTCTGAGTTTTCCGTCACCATGTTGGCAATGATGTTGCTTACGCCCTCATCGTCCTTGTACAGCGACCTGATTTTCGAAAGCTTCTTGGGGTCCTTCAGCAGCTGCGTTGCATAGTCCAGCGCCGCCTCCGGGTCTTGTTTGAGCAGTTCGGTTATAAGGCTGTCAGGCACATTCTTTTCATACAGCTCGGCGATTTTTGATGTCAGCTTTTTCTTGGCAGCCAGCTTTTTCTCAAATCCGCTAAGGTCTATCTTGTTTGACTTGGTTTTAGCCCCCGTCCGCTTGTCCGTTTCCTCAGAGCTGTTGAAGATATCGCCGCTGCTTCCTTTCAGACTGCTTGCCAGACTGTCACGGGATTTTACAACGCTGTCATAGGCTTTTTCAAAAGTGTCCCGCTGCTTTTTGGCAGCGGTTTCAGCCTCTTTCGCTGCCTTATCATCGGTGCTTTTCTGCTCTTTCAGAAGTTTAAGGTTATAGTCCTTGTACACCTCAGAATTGTGGTCAAGGCTCTCAATAAATGCCCTCTCCTGCTCCAAAAGCCAGCTGTCGTCATAGCCCTTTTCCAGCTGTTCGGTCTCCAGCTCACGGAACTTGTCCTCGACAGAGGATTTAAGGGCGTTTTCAGCGTCCTTTTTAGCCTGCTCCGCTTCTTTTGCACCCTTTTCAGCTGCCTTTGCCTCGGTGTCCGCAAGCTTGTCATAATGCTCCGTTACCTTGTCATAAAGCTTCCACCACTCAGCGTCTTCCTCATTGCGGTACTGTTCGAGCAACGCCTTTCTGTCCGCCCAGTATTCTTCTTCCGTGACCTTGTGGACAGCATATTTGTCCTCCAGCTCTTTGAGCGCCGTATCAAGCATTTCCGACTTATCTACCACGCCGTCAACGCCTGCATCGGGCATACTGTCAGCTATAGCCTCGGAAACAGTTGTGCCTGCTTCCTCCGCCGCCTCTGCCGTGTCATCAGCCGAGGCGCTCAGACTGTCCGCAAGCTCCTTGTATGCTCCTGTCAGCCCTCCGTTCTTGGCTTCCAGCTCGTCCAGAGCTGCCTGCAAACGTGCGTCCGCCTCTTCCTGTGACCCAAGCACAACATAACCGTCATCTTTTGCCATATTGTCAGCAGCCTTTTTCATAGCCTCATTAAGTCCTGCAATGGTGCTGTTGGCACCCTCAGTCCAGTCAAATGATTTAAGACCGCTTACTATGTTTTCACAAATAGACTTAGGCACATCGGTTATCAGCGCCTGTCCTGCGTCCATCAGGGCGACCACAAGCTTTTCGATGATAACAGGTGCCTGCTGCAAAAGCTGCGGGATTGATGCCGCAAGTCCCTCCGCAATGGCTCCGATAAGCTGCACGCCTGCGTCAATAAGCTTGTCCGCATTGTCCAGCAGCGTTTCGGTTATCGTCAGAGCTGCATTTACCACCGCAGGAACAAGGCTGTCCAGATTGTCCGTCAGCCCCTGAGCCAGAGCCAGCACAATGTCCACAGCACCCTGTGTGATGATGTCGGCATTGTCAAGAATAGCCATGACGAGGGCGGAGCAAAGGTCAGCCGCAGAAGAAGCAAGGTTTGGAACTGCCGAAATAAGCCCCGACAGCAGCGTGTCGATTATCTCGTCCGCATTATCTGTTACAATAGGTATAGCCGTGTCAGCAATGGAAGAAAGCGTGTCAAGCAGAGCCGCAATAAGACTGTTTGCGCCGCTTATAACATCGGGGAGCATATCTTCAAGTGTCTGCGGTATCAAAGGCAGAATGCCCTCCGCAAGTTCGGCAATGCCCGTCGCCATCTGCGGCAGTACCGCCATAATGCGGGGCATAAGATTGTTCGAGAAATTCAGAACACTGTCGATAAGAGCCGAGATAAGCTCATCGAAATCCTGCGTCGGGTCAGCCATACCCGTAAGCATATTCTGCCACGCCGCCGTCATACTTGCCATAGATCCCTGCAATGTGTCGGCACCCTCAGCCTGGGCATATCCTGCAAGCCCCTGCATTTCGATGTAGTCAACAAGTGCATTCTGACAGTCCGCAAGGTTGTCAATAGTGTATCTTGTTGCATCTCCCTGAGCTTCCTTGTATGCGTTTACCTTGTCGATAAGCTCCTGAAAGCCCTCTTTTGTGGGGGTGATGCCTATCTGCAAATTATCGAGCATTGTGTAGTTGTTTTTCATAATGCCGTTAAAAGCATTCTGAACATTCTCAGCTGTATTGCCCGTAGCCGCCACGATATCAGCCTCGGCAGTGACTATTCTGTCGGCAAGCTTTGCAGCCCCCAGCTCATCGCCGCCCATGGCAGTCTTCAGACCAATGGCAAATCCGTTCACCTGTTCAAGGTAATCGTTCTGGGACATCTGAATGTCCTTGTAAGCGGTCTTGGCTTTTTCCGCAATGAAGTCATACGCCTCACCGAACATCAATTTCGCACCGCCTGCAAGCTGCTCATAATCCCCGAAACTTGCGATTGCCTCTTTAGCTAAAGCGCCCACAGCCGTCGCAGCCGCAGCGGAAGCAGCAAGGGCAGCCTCTGCGATAACGCTCATAGTTTGGGTGGCAAGCTTGCCGACATTGCCCATAACCTTCTTGAAATTGGCATCATCGCCCAGAATCTTATAAACTATCTCGCCAACATTCACTTACCCCCACCTCTCATTCTCTCCATAGCCTCTCTGTGAATGCGCTCGACCTCGTCAAGCATAGCCCTGTCACGTTCAGCAGTGTTTTTGAACCTCTGGACCTGTTTCTTCTTCAGTGCAAAAATGCGTTTGAGCCGTATCACCCTTGACCTTTCAGCCGATGACTTTATTTCCGACAGTCTTTCGGTGCGTATGCCGATTATCTGTTTGAGCTTGCATTCATCGGGCAGCCCCCGAAACAGTGCACAGAAATCAAACCAGTGCAGCTTTGCCACGTTCAGGTCAATGCCGTATGCGTTCAGGAAATCAGCGTAAAAATACGCCTCATCTTCCGAAAAATCAAAGCACGGCTCACAGCTCTCCGAAACGGAAGACCGCTTTTCTTTTGCTTTCGGAGCAAGTCCCAAAATGTAAAAATCGGTCATAGCCTCAGCCGCCGCAGCTTCAGAAATGCCTTCGGGAAGTCCTGCGAAATAAAACCGCCCCGCAAGCCCACAAGCCTTTTCACCGTCCTTTTCGGACAAAGCCTCGGAGTATTCGCACATAATGCGGAAATCGGGGTCAATGGGAATGGCAATGCCGTCAATGTGCAGTATTTTCGGCTTCGGACTGAACATTTTTCTCCTCCGCAATTTTTTTCGTAAATGCGATGATCTCATCGTAAACGTATTGAAGCACGGCATATCTCTCAACAGCATTCTGGAACCTGTCCGCAAAAATAGCCGCCGCCGAGCCGTCTCCGAGGAGTATATCAATACCCTTGTCAATAGCATTGCATACAACGTCGATATCCTTAGTGCCCTTAAGCGTGTCCTTAAGACCTGCAAACAGTCCCTTAGCCTTTTCAAGCCTGTCAATAAGAGGCTTCTGAAAGACAACAGGGTATATCTTTTCGTTTATTTCGATGTTGCAGATACGGTCAGTGAATTTAAAGCCCATAATATAACCTCCGTTTTTTTATGAAAAAGCGGCACACGGAAAATCCCCGCATACCGCAGTTTCAGAATTTACTCAGCAGCCTTAGAATAATACTTGTCAGCCGCAAACTCAGGAGCGCTCTCACCCTTTTCGAGCTTCACGAAAGCACCGTTCTTTCTCTCATAGTAACTGTCATACTTGGAAGCCCAGTCAGCAGGAGACACCTTAAGAGCAGTGTAACCGCCAAAGCCCATATATTCAAGCTTTGTGGGCTCAGCGGCAGCCTTTTTGATGCTGCCGCCTACGGAGAGGTTTTCCTCGGGAGCACCCGAACCGTCATCATCGAGAATAAGAGAACCCGAGCCGATCTCGCCCTCACCCGTAAGAATATTGAACCACGCATATCTTACAATAGCAGCCTGACCCTTTGCGTATTTCATATCAAATGAAGTAACAAAGTCCTGGAAGGGGTCGCCCTTGTAACGGTCGCACTTGAATGTGATAGTTCTCTGATTGCCCGTCTTTGTGGAGCTTTCGCCGTGGTAGTAATAGCTGTTTGTCTTTTCCTTGGGATTAAGCGATGAAGAACGGTCTGTAAAGCCCATATATGCGACCGCAAAATCATCAACATCAGCGTTCTGCTCTGCCGAAACGTCAATAGCAAGAACCATCTGATCCGTAGTGATAAATCCCACAAATGCAGGGTTTGTCTTGACTTTCGCAAACATTTCCTTAAGTGTCATAAAATCATTCCTTTCACTTCTGTATAAAAAATGCAATTTCGATACCGGCGGTGTATATCCAGTACTGTTCATTGTGCATCGTTGGGGCAGGCAGTGAATTTACTTTTACCTTGACCTGTGAAATGCCCTCGATAACAGGCTTGGAAGCGGCAAGGGTCTCACATATGCCGCAGAGCTTTTCCACAAGCACAGCCTGCCTGTTGTTTGTGTCCATAGCTGAAACGGAAAATATCACCGACTGAATTTTGCTCCCGTCGTAATATTTTTTGATGTCCTTGTTTCCCGCATAGATGATCGCACTCTGACCCGCCGCCGACACAACGCCTATTTCGTCAATGCCGCCCAGCCTTTTAAGCTCCTCGGCGATTTTTGTGTAAACGTCTCCGTTCATCGGTGTATCTCCTTTTCATGCGCACGTTTGAAAACAGCCTGCCACTGATCGCCGAAATCCGTTTCAGCCCTTTGGCACCATTCGGGAACTGCATTGGTATTTTTATCTGTGTATGTAGTAGGGCACTTGTATGCTGCTTCCGCATAGGGCATAACCCAGCGCAAAACTCCCTTTTCAAGGTCACTTCCCTGAGAAGCCATAGCCTGAATAAGCTGTTTTGCAGGGATATCACTTGTTTTTATTCCGTGCTGCCCTATCATCTCAGCCGCTACACTTGAATGTATAACGGAGCTGAGAATAAGCGCACCGTAATCCTGCTTGCAGAAATAATTGCAGTCTTTAAGTGCCTGCTCTGACGTAGCAAAAATCGCCTTGTCCATAGCGCCTTTCATATCGCCGCCCGATATGCCGCCCCTTATCTCAATATCCACCCTCACGTCATCACCACCTCCAGATGATGAATATCCCCCTGTGGTGTGAAGAACGTCTCCACCTCACTCACAACAAAGGTCTCACCGTTAAAAATAACCTCGTCCCCCGTCTCAAAGGAAACATCATTGGGCACGGAAGAAAAAGCATCAAAATACATCTTTGCCCTTACCTCGGGAATATCGCCCCCGAGAGAAAAACGCTGAGAACGGCAAGGCTCAATGTAAACAAAATTGATGTCCGTCTCAAGGGTCTCACCCTTGCCGCCCCACCCGTCCGAGCTTAACTTCTCAATAAGCCTGACCTTGTGGGGAAGATAGCAGCGGGGAATAGGGGATATCAGCAACATACGCCGCACCCCCTGTATAAAAGTCCCGCCCGTTCAAGGTAACTCTCAGCCCGAGAGCATATGCCCCTCGCCGCCGCAGAACCGCCGCCCGAAGAAGAGCCACCCGAGGACATCGAGAACGAGCCGAGAGTGAAGCTCTGCGCCGTACCCGATACCGACATAGCCCAGGCATCAACACCGCCGCACAGCCCTATATATTCTGCCTGAGCGCATACAGCAAAGTTATATGCCCTTTCCTGGGTTTCCCCGTCAGGCTCGGTGAGGATAACGCCATCTATCACGTTTCCCGCACGGAGGAGCAGGCGGCTCAGGTCGTCATACTCCACGCCGCCGTAGATGTTTATGTAGAAATCCCTGTCAGCCGCCATAAAATCACTCCTTACGCCTTAAGCATCGCAGCAGTCACGGTGATATAGCCGACAGTGACCGCCTTGCTGTCCGAGTTAAAGCAAACAACCTCGATAACATTGCCCTCAGCCGCCGCAATTTCGGTAGTGCCGCTGGTAAGCTCTGTACCTGCGTATGCGGCGGAGGTCTCGCCGTAAACAGCCCTTGCGGAAGGATTTACCTTGTACGCATAAGTGCCGCTTGCATCGCCGCCTGCCGCAACCGTGATAACAGTCTTGCCCTTGGTGCTGCCTGCCGCTGCTGTGAGCTTAAGAGAGCCGGGAGCATATACCGCACGGATAGCCACGCTTCTGAGCACCTTGTGAGCATATGCGATTCTTCCCTGTACCGCACTTGCACCGATGTACTTGCCCGAGCCGTTCATGTCCTGGAGATGTACGGGAACGGAGAACTCTTCCGCTCTGGTCGCAAATCTGGGGTGGCCTGCGATCATTGCCAGACCCGCAGTCCTGTCATTCCACTCGATAACGTTAAAGCCCGCAATGCGTCCTACGATACCGCTCTGAACTACGTTGTCACCCAGAGAAGAAGCCTTGACGAACTCAGGGGACTTAAGGATAAATGAGTAGGTCGCAGGGGTAACGAGCAGATAGCGTCTGCCGTCATCGGGAATATTGGCCTCGCTCATCTGCTGCCTGATATCCACGATATCGCTGTAAATGCCGTCAACAGTAAGCGCACCGATGTTGGTAACTGTAGCGCCTGCGAGAAGTACGGTAGCGCCGTCAGTATCCTCAGCAACGGCAAGGGCATAGCCTGCACTGTCAAGTCTGTCCGCAACAAGGTTGTCGGGGACAAGCTGCGCATCGTAGCCGTCGATAAGCTCATTTACTGCCTTTTCCTTGTCGATGGGGAAGTTGATGTAAGATGTGCTGCCGTGCTTAACGGGAATGCCGTTTGCACGGTCGTAGTCCGATACCTCCACCTCCGCATCTCTTACGGGGATCTTTACAACACCCGCCTTGGGGCTGCCCTCGTAGTCGGTGTTAAATACAACGCCGTTTTTCAGCTTGTTTTCCTGGCGGATCTTTGCCAGGACCAGAGCCGAATATCTTTCCTGTGCTTCATGTGCCATAAATTACATTCCTCCTGTTTTTAGATTTTTATGTTGGGATTTTTCGCAAGGAACGCCGCCTCTACGCCCGAAGGCTGCTTGCCGCCGTTCCCGAAGCTTACCCCTGTGGTGACACCCTGAGGGGCGCTTTTCGCAGAGCAGAAAGAGGGGTATTTTGAGATGACCGCATCAATAGCCTTTTCAATGGGCATATCGTCCGATACCTTTGCCATGGCAAGGGCGATAACGTCATCTACAGCCTCGGCAGTTACGCCCTTGGAATAAGCGCAGCACTTAGCCTCAGCCGCCGCAAGCTTCTTCTCAGCGTCCGCCCTGCCATTTTCGGCAGCAGATATCTTTTCCTGTGAAAGCTGTTCGGCAGTTTTCCGGCTGTCCTGCCACTTTCGGAACGCTTCCATCTCTTCCTTTGAGGGCTGTCCCTTTGCCTGCCTTTCAAGTCTCTGCTTGACTATTGCGTCAAGCTCTGCCTGGGTAAATGTTTTTGCCGTCTGCTCAGGCTCAGACGTAGATACAGCCTTTTCAGGGAGATTTGCTCCGCCCTTTACAGCCTGTGTGGGATCACCTCCGTAGGCTCCCGTGGAGCCATTTTCAGCCTTGTTGGTTTCGGTTACGGTTGTGTTTGTTTCTACCATTATGATTACCTCCGTTTATAGCCTGTCGGCTTGTTTTTTCCGTCCTCAGTTTAACGCCGTAAGCACGTTTAGGGCATAAAAATAGCGCCCCTGCTCCCAAAAGGGAGCAAGAACGCTTGTAAGCTGTATTAAAAATTATTTTTTGCAATAATTTATTGCAGATACTTCGCCGAGTGCAATAGCACAAAAACTTATAGCGATATCCAAAGCTCTTTGCGTTGTCTGTCTGATTTCGGCTAAATTAGCGCACATCTTCACGTGTTTCAGAACATTTAACGCTGTTATGTAATCATTATCGGTCGGTAAATTTGACGGCTTATAATAATTCTTTGTCGGCTTCTCCTCAATCATAATCTTGGGCGTTTCCACCTCAGCTCCGAAATGCTTCATAAGCTTGTCAAATCCCGATTTGAAGATAACAAAGGCGTGTGAAAAATTGCGTACAAGCTTTGGATTTTCCTTTTTAAACTCCGCAAGCTCTGAATGTGTGAGATATATGTAATCGGCATGTTCAATGCAGACCCTGCGAAGAGCGTGGTCAATTCTCGTGTGATTTATACCGCTGAAATGCTCAATATCTGCACTCGTAAGTACGGGCTGACCTTTGTAAAACTTGTCAACGTATTCATAGGGCTTTTCCTCAAGCTTGAGCTGTTCGTACTGAGGTGCCGTTTCCTGCTTTGCTCTGAAATATGATTTAACTAATGCTCTCTGAACGTCCCAAGCAACCTTGTCTGTGAAAGACTTTGCAAGCATAAGGTAGCCGCTTTCGGTGAGAAGAGTTAAGCCGTTCGGTGCAGTAGCACTATACTCTTTTTTCGCTTCGTACGAATTTCGTACGAAGAAATCTTCTCCCTCAATAAAATGCTCCTTGTTGCGGTTGAAGTTCCTGCGGGCTGTTCCATCGGGTCTGCCGTGTACCGTGTCAATGTCCTTGAATGTGACAACTCTCTGACCCTTGTATTCCTTGATGGCTACATTGGTATTTCCTATTGCGATTGCGTTCATAACATATTCCTCCTAAAATGTTTGACATTCCACAGAGGATATGCTATAATAGATTTAACAAATCCTCTGTGGTTTGGGCTATAACGGTAACGCTTGTGCTTGGTCGTGCGGCGTTGCCGTTATTTCTTTTCTTCTTGCTGTAGTTTGGCGTAGACCTCTCTAATGCCCTGTCGTATCACTTCTGTTTTCGTCATTCCTGTTTTGCTTGCACAAAATTCCAGTATTCGTACATCTTCATCAGTCATACGGATACGTGTTTCATGATTTTTAGGGTCTGTAGTTGGTCTGCCAGTTCTTGGAGACATCAAATCACCTCTTTTCTGTGTCACCATAAATATAATAACATATGGTGACACAAAAGTCAAGAGGTTTTTTGAAAAAATTTTTGGAGCATAAAAAATGCGCCTTGCAGCCAACTGCAAAACGCTTGTGTGGTCATAAAAAATCACCCTACTTGTGTAAGGTGATCAAAAGTCAATTATCTCTATATCTCCGCAAATTTCCGATAAGCATTTTCCGTCGAAAAAAGGGCAATCCATAACATCGTCAATGCTGTTGACAGTTAAAGTGTTATCACCGCACCACATATCGAATTTGTTTTTTGAAAACGGGTCAACGCCACAGGATTTGCCGTTGAATTCAAATGTGAAATGTGATGCTATTTCACTAATTCTGCTTTTTATTTTTTTAGCCGTCATAGTATATCACCATTTTCCATGCGTTCCTCATCTGTTAAATTTCGGGCTTCACTACGGGTTACATCTCCGTTTTCATCATATGAATAATCGTGAGCGTGTTCACCGTTTTTGCCAAACGGGTGGTTTTTGGGATTGCCATGATCATGATTTGAAACTTGCTTGGTCTGCTTGCCGTTTCCATCATAATAGTTTCTGTCAATCCCGCCCTTGGTATTTTCTCTTTGGGTAATGCTGTTGGGTTCGCCTGTAAGGTCAGTCCTTTCAACGATTTTTACAGGGGTACCGTTTGCGTTTGTGGTCATATTCATTATACCACTTCTGCTGCCATTGTCAAGCTCCGACTTCGCTTTCCTCTCCGCCCAAACCGTCTTGCTCGACCTGCTCCTGTCATACCCATAAACCTGAGTGCGGTCATTGTGCTGTTTAAGCCCCGTCTCCTTGCAGTAAGCCCTGTATTTCTCCCTCTGATTGCGAAGCCGTAAAGAAGCCTTCTGCAAGCCCTCAGTGTCGCCTGTTTCCTGTAACATCATACATTCACGCTTGGCGGCTCTGATGCCCCGTTCCATAGCTCTCTGCTGCTGAAACTGCATATACCGCCTGTCATTTTCCTCTTTTGGATAAGGAAAATACCGCTGAAAATTGATGCCCTCTGCAAATGGATATTGAACGTGCCCGCAGTTGATACCGAGTATTCCGTCAGGCTGTCCGTAACTCGTCTGAGAAAAAGGCGTAAAATGTATTTTATTTCCTGCGCCGTCTGTGGTTACTCCGCTTGTGCCGTCACGGGAATAAATTTTTCCTTGGTCAATGGCACATTTGGGACGTGCGCCCAGATGTGCGCTTAGTTCGATAAGGTTTATCCCGTATTCATCACAACGTGCATTCTGCGCCGCCCTCGCAGTGTTTCCGAGAGTTGACCGCATATCCATCATAACATAAGCCTCGGGAGACCATTCACGCCCACGCTTGTCCACGAAAGCGGGAATGCCCTTTTGAGCAAGCTCCCGTATGGTTTTCCTTGTCGCTTCCTGCAAGGACATCTGCCCCGATACAGCCTTTGCCGCACCCTTGCCCATAATGTCAAGAGCGCCCTGTCTGCCCTCGGCAGTGTCACGATAAATGGCATTGACCGCATTTACATACGCCGAACCTGCCTTGTACCCCATGACCGTGTTCACAAGATTAAGGTCACTCGCCGCCTGCCGCTGAAACGCCTTGGCCGCATTCATGGCTGAGGTTTCCGCAGGAATGTCCGAGAAATATTCCGACAGCCCCGCAGCATTCGCCGCCTGCACCGCATTGTCAAGATATCCTATCTCAGTCTCAGCCGCCGTCAGAACAGCGTCCATAGCCTGACCGCCCTCGACCTCGGAATATCCCGCAATGATAGCCGCCGCCCGCTTGTCGAAGCGTCCTGCCCTTGCAAGCTGCCTTATCCGCCATTTGGACGTGTCGGAAATATCTCCGTCCCGTGAAAGCTGCGCCGCAATTTCCCGCAGGATATCGTCCTCCATGTCCAGCAGCACCCGCACAAGCGGAGCAGACAGCTCGTCATACTGTTCCCTTGTCACCTGCATCACCGCCCGAAGTCACAAACCCCTCACCGTCCGAAACTCCGAAAACAGCACTTTCCGCATTTATCCTCTCAAGCTCTCGCCTTGCCGCCTCTTCATCACACTTCATAACCTCCATAATGGCAGAAATCTTTGACTTTAGCCCCGCCGTTACAAGACTGATGTTGTTTGCGATAAGCGTGTTGTCATCAATAACAACGCTGTCCTTAAACGCCACAGTGACCTCAAAATCGCCCCGGGGGACTTCACCTGTTATCTGTGCCAGTTTCAGCACAGCCCTGCACATTTCCTCAATGAACTCAACGAGGAGATTTTTCTGACAGCGTATCGTAACAGCCGTCTTGTTTTCCTCGGAAACCACCTCGGTTGCGGTCTTAACTCCGCCCGCCTTGTCGAATGACAGCGAGCCGGGAGAAAGCCCCACCTGAAAGCACAGAATATTCAGCAGCGCATTTATGCCGTCAACGTGCTCTGAAATTCTCAGCTCCACAGTGTTGTCGGTGATTTTTAGGTCCTTGTCCTCATCGCATTTCAGTGCCTGATAAACCTCGTCATCAGCGTCAAAATACCGCTCTGTCTTACCCGTTTCGGGATTGACCACAGTACGAATGCAGGAGCTTGGCACGATTATTCTCTTCTTTCCGAGAACAAACTCACGGGCAAAGCTGTCAAACGCCACATCAAGGGCTTTGAGCGTGTCCTCGCAGTTTGCAAAGCAGCTTATGCCGAGAGGCAGCTCCGTGGGAATGTTGCTTGGAAAATCGGTCTTGAAATACTGAAACAGGGGAGTGTCGATGGCGTATGTGAACGTGTCTCCCATATCGGGATAAAGCTCCGATACTGCCACCTGATCGCCCAGAGCATTTGGGTCGGAGGACTTAAACAAAAAGCATTCTACAAGGATATTATCACCCTTGACGGAATGCTTCTCGAATAATGTGTAATAATATTTGCCCTTGGCTGATACCGTGCCGAAAATGCCCTCGGTAATGTCCCTGTTGTCCCATTTCAATGGGTAGAACTGCCGCCCCTCAACAAACGAGAGCCGCACCCTGCCCCGTTCTATGTATTCCCTCAGAACACAGCCGCCCTGAGCAAACGCCGCCGAAAGCAGTCGGGGAATGTTCTTCCAGAAGCCCTCACGACAGAGGAAATCAAGGATAAAGTCGTCATATTCCTTTGACCCGCAGGATATGTCCACCTGCTCCGCAAAGCACTTGTGAGAAAACTCGTCACACAGTATCTTCGCCGTGTTCAGCATATTCATCTGCCGCACAGTGCCCCTGTTCAGCCCCGCACGCTTCACCTCACGCCATTTGGGGCGACCCTCGTAAATGTCCTGCCACCTGTCCATATAGCCGCTGTAAAAGCCGTTATCCCCGGGAAATTCTTCCTCCGGAAACGCCTGCCGCATTTTATCTATCATCATTTTTCATCACTCCCTGTCTAAAAAAGGCATAAAAAAACCGCCTGATCTCTCAGACGGTAACAAGCGGACGGAGTTGCACCGCCCATTCACATAATTGTGCGTGTTCCTCTCAACACTTCTACTTGTTATTATGATAATACCACGTTTTTAATACTTTGTCAACCATTTTATTTTCTTTGCCGGAAGGAGCAAAATCACCCTTTTCATTATGATAATATCCCTTGTGGGTGTGTGGCAAGGTTGGAATACCGTTAATAATATGAGTTTTGTCTAAATCTATCTGCTTAAAATGCTTGTTCTTTTTGTTGTAATAAGTGATATATTTAGGCTTATTATCATAATTTAACGTTACATATATTCGACCTTTAGTCATAGTCTCCAATGGTGGAGTAGCACTGCCGCTGTTTGTCCTGACAAATTTTATATTTCCACTTTGCAAAATGGTTGTGTATTCGGTTCCGTATCGCTTGCCTTTATCGCTCACCCCGCTTGCACTTCCTCTACCGCCCACAGGTCATCGCCTCCCTGAATTTATCCTGAAAAGATTTGATGTGAATTATATTCCCTCTGCATTCATCGGGAACAGAGCCGTAAAAGATTATTTTGGACGGACAGAGCCGTTCGCACATAGCCTCATAGCCCCTCAGAAATGCCGCTTTCGCTGCCCTGCTGTTCTGCGTTCCCACCGATGAAACGGCAACAACGCCGCCCGCAGGTTCGCCGTCAAAACACCACTCAAAGGATCTTTCATCGCTCCAGCAAATTGTGGGAATGACCTTTATCCCGAAGGACTGCCAGTAAGCCCCAAGCCAGTGCTTGCGGTAATGGTTATATATCTGCATAGCCACAGGAAAATCGGTGTACAGCGAAAAATCAGGAGACAGCACACAGGCAAACTGTGAAAGCGTGTTTATATAATCCCTCGGTCTGTTCCATACCCTGAAAAACTGGTAATCGTCAAGGAAGAAATGCACCGCTTTTTCTGCCCTGTCCTTTGCAGTTGCGGCATAATTAAAGCCGATAAAGCCGGAGAAATAGACTTTATCAGCCTTTATAACAGGTATATCATATCTCCCGACAACATCGGGCGTGAACTTTTCAAGATTTTCATACCGCTGTTTTTCGGGTATCATAAACCTATTGTCCTTTCCATCATATCGTTCATATACGGCTCCGTGCTGTATTCCTGCGCATCGAGATTATCAATGTTTGTTGTGCCGTCATCGAGGCGGACATCAGCCGTTTTGACCTTGCTATCCCACATAGCCTCCGACAGCGCATCTATAGTGGATTTGCAGCCTTTGAATATCTTGTACCGCCCTGCCCCCATCATCACCGTGTAGAAGCGTATGCGGTCGTTTATGGGACCCTTTCTGGCATTATGTATTTCCACACACAAATTTCTTTTCGCCGCATCTATGCGCATACCCTCGATGAGTGTCTGCTCTGCGCTATCGCAATATACATTGACCAGCGGAACGCCCCCGAGAATGAGCCTGCATTCTGCAATAAAGCCCGCAAAATCAGCATATAGCTGCTCAGGTGTCGCAGCATCTTTCCTGCGGTAATCGTGAACAGTCACCATATCCCGAAGCCCACGGGTGAAGCCCGTGCAGTTGAATGTGTGGGCTGATTTGCCGCCGCCGAAGTCAACCCCGACAGTGGCAAGCACAAGGTCAAAGCCCGTCAAGGCTGTCAATGATAAAGTCATTCGGACGGCCGTTGAAACGGCGGTATATAATGCCCTCAGCATTCACCCATTTGCCAAGCACATAGCGGTCATAGTATATCGTGCCCGCATACTCGGTTTTCAGCGCCCTGACGAAATTCGGGTCAAGCGTGGGGTTGTCGTCAAGGGTGTATTTCTGACAGTAGATGTCCGCATCACTGTCAAGAAATTTCTTGAACCAGTGCTGCCGTCCCTCAGGATTGCACGTTCCGTCAAAGCGGCTGTAAGGCTTGTCCAGACGTGATTTCAGCATATCAAAGACAGCCTCGTTCCACGTCACGACCTCATCGCCATAGCAATATTTGACCGACATACCTCGTATCTTGTCCACCGATGTTTTTTTGTCAGCTCCGAGGCAGTAGCACCGCTCACCGAAGAGCATAGCCGTGTTGTCAGTCGTGCGGATAGGTTTTACAAGCTCATCTCCCCACAGCTCCTGCAGGGGATATATGACATTTCGGAGCAGCGTGCCCTGAGTATGTCCCAGGAGCAGCACAGCCCCCTCACGTCCCGCCACACTGCGAATGCGCTTGGGTATGGCGTAATAGTCCATATACGTCTTTCCCGAACGTGTCGCCCCTGTCTTGACATTCCATCGGTGCGTAGCATTCCGAAAATATTCCTGCTGCATATCCGTGAACATCAGAAGCCCCCTTCGATCTTGCCGAGGACTTCATCAAGCTTGGAGAGTGCCGCACTGTCTCCCTCGGAAGAAGCCTTTTCCTTAAGCTTAAGCTCACGCTTTTTAAGGGCAAGCTCCTCGTGCGCAATATCCTTGCCGAGTATCTGTATCACCCTGTCAAACGCCTTTGTATCGCCCTGAGCAGCACTGAGAAACATAGACATAACAAGCACCATCTCGTTGTCCATATCATCGGGAGAAACACCGAGAGCTTCAAGCTGCTCCCTGTCATTGGCGGCAGCGGGAAGCTCAAGCAGAGCCTTCATCTTCTGCTTCATATCCTTTTTGCGCCGCCTTGCAGCCCCCGAGGCTTTGCCGCCTTTGGAGCCGTTTTCTCGAGCTTCACTCGAGCTTGGCACTATTAGATTTTTTTCATTCACGGGTCACCACCTGCTTGGTTTGGAGTATAAAAAATCCGCCTGCAGTTTGGCAAGCGGAAAGAAAATTAGAATTTGTATAGTATGCTGAACCTTTTTAAAAGTATCAGCAGATTCATTATTAAATGAAGGAAAAAGAAATAAACGATTATGCTTATTATTGTTTGCCCTGAGATAATGTAATTATCGAATTCCCAAATAAGATATTGGTTTTGATCATCTGATATTATAAATTTAGCGGTACAAAAAATAATAGAAACAGTTGACATTACAATCTCATATGCTGATATTTTTTTTGAATCATCAATGGCTTTATAAATAGCTTCTTGATAGTCTTCAATTTCATTTGCAGTATGCGATCCATCAGACTTGTGTTTCTGAATCAGTTTTTCACAATCAAGAGAAGATAACCATGAGGAAAATCCCGTAAATATTGCAATAAAAATAGAAATCACTACCATAACACGATCAATAGTATCATTGTCTATCGGATTTGATAATGAGATAGTTATTGACAAAAGGAGCGGAAAAATAATTACAGATGAAACCAGTTCCTTTTCATTTATAAATTCTGTGTATTGCTTAAAAATAGCAGTTAGGCTGTAGAAACGTGTTTGCTCGGGTTTAAATATTTTCATGCGCACTAGCAATAAAGCAATTACTATTATTAAAAAATCTTCAGCCGGCTGGTGTAAGTTCTGAAAAAAGGTCATCATTTTTTACATTACCTTTAAAATTATTTACTTTAATGTTTTGACGGTCTTCTTTTTCAATATTATCACAACTTATATCAAAGAATTTTAAGTATGGCATTGCATGATTGATCATAGCATTGAATAGACTTGATTCGGTTGGATGACTGCTATCTGCTTTCAAGTCTATTTCATTTGATATGTCTTCAGAGATACGAACGCTGCTCATTCGACTAAAATTTAACGTTTGACCTTTAAAATCCACCTTGATGTTATCAATTTCTTCACTATCAGAATTGATACCGATGAAATCTGAGATTTCTATGATGCTGTTTTGGGGATCTGGTTTTGAAAACAGATTTTTTAATTTATCTGTGATAGTAGGTTTGGGAGTAAAATATATATGTTCAGTTTTTTCTGATATTGGTTCATGATATTCCTCATTCATAATTGCATCTGCTTCATCGAATGAATAATTTTCCTTTTTTTGTAGTGTTGTCACATGGAGTTTATATATGGATTTTTCGTCAAATATTACGCTGAAATAATTGGCAGGAATAAAAGGGTTAATTTTATATGACATGCTGGGATCCGATTCTCTAAGTGCATCGCTAATTATTATTTTCAACTGTCCAACAATGGATTTGTTACCTAAATATTGAGCTATAACAAGAGCTCGTTTGGATTTTTTGTTGTATATAATTGAAAATCCATATGGCTTTGCTAATGCTTTATTTGCTCCAAAGGGTTCCGGTTCAGAATTGGTATGGTCTTTATCAACTGCTTCTCCGTCCTCTCCGAAAGGCCCTGTATATATTATAGAGTTAATACGGTAAAAATTATGGACTCCATCTATTACGGACTCGTATTTTTCCAGATATTTAACCCTATAAACGCGTTTTTCTTTTTCCTGAACCTGATATTTCTCAATGCCATTCAAATAACCGTATAAGCAATCGCATAAGTTTATTTCGCTTGGAGGTATTTGCTTGTCTTGGGGTTTCTTTTTATTTGGATCAAGTTCTGTTTTAAAAAGATAAAGATTGAAAAAACATATGCTGATTTTTGCCATATATGTTACACCTCACGTAAAATATTTTCTACATAATACCACAAAAATAATCATATGTCAACAAAATTTGGAAACCAATTTAAAAAATGCTAAAAATGAAGAAAAATCAGCAAAGAATATCGCCTGACGGCCGTGAGGTGCCGAGCAGACGATTTTACATTCTTTGCATGATATAATAATACATCAGAAAATTGCCCCATACCCGCACCGATTTAAAGAATTTCTCCAAGCTCGGATGCAAGAGTTATCAGAAAATCGTGGCGTATTGTCTGACCTGTGCGCTCGCAGTTCAGTGTATCACAATATATCATAGGGGTGCTTCCGCAGACATTCTGCATAATAAAGCGCTGCTCGTGATCCGGAAATACCGCAAGTGCTCTGTCAACAGCAGCAACCCTCTTTCGCAGCAGAGCGGTATGCTTTTCAATCTGCTCCGTTACAGACTGAACGGGCTTGGATATCCCGCTGCCATGTACAGTGCAGTCAGGCGTGCTGTATATCCTGTCAAATTCGATGGACTTTATTCGGCGCTTGTTATCCTCATAACTGCGTGCCACGGAAAGCACACGCTTGTAAACCTCTTTGTCAAGATATTTTGGTATGTATGTCCTCATTGTTTGTCGCTCCTTTTAATTTTGTATTCATTCTCTCCCTCAGCCCCGTATCTCCCGTGAGCAGTCCCACTATTCTTACCGCCTTGTCGGCGATATCGTAAATATCGTCGGACTTTTCAAGCTCGTTCCTGAGAGTGCCCGCCTGCTTAATGTTGTACTGATACTGTGCATACATCGAAGTGTACCTCTTGTGCTCTTCAATGTCCTGCATATATTCCGAGTACGCTATCCGCTTCATGCGTTCGGCAAAATCCTTGGGCATATTTTTGTCAAACTTGTATCTTTTGTAAAGTCTGCGGATACGGTCAAAGTATCTGTACTCGGGAGCGGGAAGAGGGTCAACGTTAATGCTGCCGTCGTATGCCTGGTGTTCAAGTCTCTTTATTTCCTGCTCGGTCACACGATCACTCCTTTTGATTTGATGTATGGTAGTGTAGGGTATGTATAGTTTGGGGCGTATTTCAATACCTTTTTATATATTATATATTATTTATAAAATACTTTTTTATTTTAGGGGTAAACCCTACATACCCTACACTGAACGCTAATAATTTACCGTAAATCTGCTTTGGGGTACATTACTCAGCGCAATGCCACGGTAAATTTGACCTGCACTGGTGCGAAGCTTCGGAAATCTCTTTGACATCTCAACGCCGAATTTAGTGCTGCTCATGCGATACTCGCAGAACTCCTCGCACCATTGGGAATAGACGGCAAAAAGCTTGTTGGCACTTATGCTCTCGCCCTCGGCCACAACACAGCGTGCGTCGATGAACGTTGATATCACGTCCATCTCACGGCGGTATTCATTGACAGAATTCAGCACAGCTGCAGGCATTCCCAGCCCCTCTCTCTGCCACAGAAGGCAGCCGTCCACGCACCACCTGAGTATTGCGGGAAGCTCCGACCTCAGCTTGAAGGGCAGCCTGCGGTCAACCTTTTCGGGAGGTATCTGCACTGTGAAGGGTATCAGATGGATACGCCTCCAGATGCCCGTGTCGGTGCCTCGTATGATCGGCTTGTGGTTGGTCGCCATCCAGAGCTTGAACTCCGGCTTGAACTCAAACTCGTCCGAATAAAGCTTACGGGCAGTGACCACATCATCACCCGTAAGCTGCTTGAGAAGTCCCTCGTTTATCCGCATACCTTCGTTAGGCTCCACCGATGTTACCAGCCGTGCGCCCTTGAGACGTGCGATATCACTGCTTGCATTGCCGTTTCCGCTGCTCCTGACCATGATGGTCTCGGGCTGGATGTTTGTGATATACCCACCGAAAACATCACGCAGCACTTCAAGGAAAGTGGATTTACCGTTCCTGCCCGTGCCGTAGAGGAAGAACACGCACTGCTCGGCCGTGCTGCCTGTGAGGCAGTAGCCCACAGCCTTCTGGACGTAGCGTATAAGCTCCCTGTCGCCGTTGAAAATATCGCTGAGAAACGACTGCCACTGTGGACAGTCCGCATGGTCGGTGTATTCTGCCGAAAGTATTTTTGTGATATATTTCTGCGGGTCATGGGGCAGCAGCTCGCCTGTTTTCAGGTCTATCATGCCGTTGGGGGCATTGACGATTGTCTTGTATCTGTCAAGAGATGACGGCAGTATGGGCACATGATGCTGAAGCTCCTCCACCATATTTTTCTTGGACTTACGGCTGCGTGACGCTTTCATGTGCTTTTCAAACGCCTTGGTGATATCGTCCTCCGCACCGTTTTCCGAAAGATAATAGGCGTACTCCTTTTTCATGTCGTCAATGGCACTGTCAGCGATGCGGTAAATGGTACCCGTATCATCATAGCACCAGCGGCGTTCATCGTAATACATCCATCTGCGCTCAACGTGATTGTAGCGTATCTTCTCACCGAATTTATCCATTATCCGCAGGGCATTTCCCATGTCGTCCATGGTGTGCAGCGCAGGCTTTTCGGAGCTGCCGTTTATAGATATGGAATAGCTTTCCGAGCCGCCCTTGGGGTTATATACCTCACGGGTGCTGTCAACAGCCTTTTTTATGGTAATGCGGCCGTAGGTGCTGCCTGACTGCCTGCGGTCCCATTTGTCACGATACAGCCCCGATGCACGGAAGGCTTCATCTATCTTGTCAGGATCTGCGCCCAGCCAGAACGAGAGCATATTGCACAGCGACAGGTCAGCCTCTGATTGCGATTTGAAGTAATTTTCAAATCGCCCTGCGTAAAGGTCGGAGAACATGGCTCCCTGCTTTGAGCGCCTTGCCGCTTCCAGCGCCTCCGATACGGAAAGGGAGCAGGGAGCGGAAGATATCTCCCGCCTCTGCTGCGGCTCACGTCCGCCGCCGATGTATTTTTCATGCAGCCCCTTTATCGCCTCGGTGCCGTCGGTTATCTCCGCATATTCGGCGCAGATGTTCCCCGTCATCACAAAGAAGCGGCCGCTTTCGTACATCTCAACGCCGTTTTTGTCCGAACGTCTGCCGCCTTTGGGAAGGGAGCCTTTGCAGATGATGTGAATGCCTGTGCCTGACTGGGACTTTTCCGTGTATGACTGCAGTGTGTGGATAAATTCGCCGATGATGTTGTTGTCATCGCCGCCCTCAAAGGCTTTCAGCGCATCTGTCTTGCCGTCAAGGTCAACGCCGAAATATCCGGAATTGTTGAAGATAAATCCTATTCCCGAAAAGCGGCGGGAGCAGCTGACAGCTGTGTCAAAGTCGCTCCACGTTTCGGGATTGTTGCTCTGGGCCTGTCCGCCTGTATAGGGGTTTATGGGTATCTTGCTGATATGGTCGGGGCGGTCGGGCTTCGGGTCGGGGACAGCCTTCCAGCATACCCAGTTTTTAAGTGCTTTTATTTCTTCGGGTATGTATTCATACATTCCCCCTCACCTCTTTTCAGAACGGAAGGTCACTGTCGCTTATGACCTCCTCGAAATCGCTCAGATCTGCCGCTGTGACAGCGGTGGGAACAGCTGCCGATGCAAACTGCGCCTGCGGCTTCTGGGCATAGGTCTGACTGCCTGCGGCGGGAGCAGCTTCCTTGTAAACGTGTCTGCAGTCGGGATATTTTGATTCGTTGACATACTTCACACGCTCATTTGTCTGACCGTTATTTGGATTTGTGCTGTGCTCAATGGTCACACGGACAGGCTGGCCGATAAGGTCTTTACCCATTTCGTTAAGCCCTGCATATGACTTTCCGGCAGGGAGCTGTGCAGCCTTGGCAAGTGCCATTATCTGCGCAAAAGAAAATCCGTCCACCTGCATATCAGCCTCGGAAGGCTCCTTTTTCTTCCACAAAGAATGAAAGATGTACCTGTTTGAGAATTTCTGAGAAACATCATTCCTGATAACAAGTCGTACATCAAAATAGGGCGTACCTTTACCTGTGGAATTAAGTGCGGCTGTTCTGACAACGCACTCATATTCGCCCTCGGGAATAAGGTCTGAGCCTGTTCCCACATTATCGTAGTTTGTTGTAAAATTCATTTATATTCCTCCAATACAAGTTTGATTGCTTCCTCTCCACTGTGACATATTCCTGCTATCGCCCCGTTATTTCTCATCGCTTTCAGGAATTTTTTCTGTTCCTCCGATGCCCTGCCATCGGACCTTTTTACCTCGATGAATATTGCTTTCCCGTCGGAGCTGCGCACGCCGAACAGGTCTGAAAAGCCCTGCGGAAGACCTGTGCTGAAAAAGCTGCCGTCCCGGGTATATCCGCAGCCCACATTGCAGCGGAACATCACTGCATACGGGGACAGGACGGCACGTATCTCATTCTGTATCTCATGCTCCGTCAATCAGCAGCCCTCTTTTCTTTGCCTGATAATATGCCCAGCCGGGCTTATAGCCGTGCTTTTTGGCATAAAGCAGCAGCTCCTTGTAGCTTTTGCAGCTGTCGGGGTCGGAGTAATCTATTCGGAAGCCCTCTATCTTTTCAAGCACAGCTTCCTCCTGCCTTATCTCCTTGCGTTCTTTGACGGGCAGCTCCGTTCCGCAGTATGGACAGTTCTTCACGACCTCTCCGTTTTCGTCCCTTGTGTGAAAGGTGAGAAAGCATTCGGGGCACTGGGTAACAGCGTTTTCGGCAGGCTGGCTTTTTTCGCCCCTTCTGCGCTTGGTCTTTTTATCCAGGGTCCATTCCCTGTCATCGTCAGGCAGACCGTGACGGGCGTAATTTCCCACGTGGTCGATTATCACTGCACGCTTATCGGGACGGTATCTCATACACCTCATCGCCTGCTGGATATACAGCGTAAGCGATTGTGTGGGGCGCAGCAGGATAGCGCATTCGCAGTCAGGCACGTCAAAGCCCTCGGATATCAGGTCAACGTTGCAGAGGATATCCAGAGCGCCCTCCTTGAATTTCCTGACTATCTCATCACGCTCAGCCCGTGGAGTGCTGCCGTCAATGTGCTCTGCCTCAATGCCTGCTGCACGGAACGCAGCCGCCGTTTCGATGGAATGGCGGATAGATGTGCAGTAGCATATTGCCTGCCTGCCGCCTGCAAGCTTCTTGTAATACTCAATGACATTTCCGAAAACAGCCTTTTTAAGCATGAGCTTTTCCACGGAAGATGTCTCAAATTCGCCCCTGTTCATCTTCACCTCTGACAGGTCAACCAGAGACGGCGCATAATAATCATAGGGTGCAAGGCAGTGATTTTCGATGAGCCATTTTGCCGAAACGCCTATTATCAGCCTGTCGTTCACATCTCCCAGGCCGTCGCCGTTGAGCCTTACGGGAGTTGCAGTCACGCCCACACGGCGGCATTCGGGGAAATATTCGTATATCTTGCGGTAGGTGTTTGCAAGGCAGTGATGATTTTCGTCGGTGATGATGAGCTGCGGTCGTGGGAGCTTTGAAAGCCTGCGGGCGGCAGTCTGTACCATCATGATATCGCACAGCCGCATATTCACGCCCCACCATGTAAAGGTGCTGCGTATCTGGTCGCACAGCTCACGGCGGTGAACGAGAAACAGCACACGGTTGCCCTTGGCGGTGGTCTGCTTTGCGATATCGGCGATTATTACCGACTTGCCGCCTCCGCAGGGGAGCACTATGCAGGGAGAGCGGCAGCCCTCTCTGTAAGCCTGCCGCACCCTGTTTTCAAGGTCAACCTGATACGGACGCAGCGGCATTGCTTACAGCTCCTTTCTTCGCTGCGGCAACCCGCTTTTTCACGCAGTCCAGGCAAAGGGTCTTGCCGTAAGCCTTGCGTGAGCCTGCTATGATCTCTTCTGCCGTCCTGGTGCTTGATGCTGTAACAGTACTGCCGCACTCATCGCACTTTTCGCCGTCAGTCATTCCGTAGAAGCTGCGGATAGATGTATCAACAAATTTCAGGTCGTTGTCAATGACTGTGCGGAACATTCCCATAGGCGACTTGGCAGGTGTAAGACCGTCAGACTGCGTGATGAAGTAATGTGTGTTTTCCTTTACCTCACAAATAAGAACAGTTTCAAACAGTCCCTCAACCGTAAGCTGATTATCGAGCATCTTGCCCACTGTCTTTACTTTGATATGTCCGTCATCGCAGCGCTCGGTGTGGTGCAGAAGATACACTATAGTATCCGCAGGAAGCTCACGGCTTATTGTGTCAATAAGGCTGCGGAAATTGACGGCGATATCTGTAAATTTGTTATAGCCCGTTTCTTTGACACGGGAGAACATCTCAAACGCCATAAGATATTGACTGTCATCAATGGCAAAGGACTTGAAGCCGCCTTTTTTAAGCCCTTCTTTTATGCTGTCATAGGTGGAGTTAAGCTCTACCTCTATTCTGGATCTAAAGGGCAGGCGCTTGCCCGCCACCGAGAAAATCTTGATCTCTCCGGGTACAAAATTACGCAGACTGCAGGTCTTTCCGCTGCCGCTTTCCCCGAGAATAAGAACAGGAATACCCATAATATGCAACTCCTTTACTTTATAATAAGACTTCTGCTTCTTGTCAGTCGAACGCCCGGGATATTTTCATTACCCGCCTGCAATTCCTTTTTCAGCGGCGTTTTTCTGATGGAAGGCAGCTCATATTTCAGCAGATCATCGTGGTCATGGCTCTGCGCCCAGTTGATAAATTCAATGTCGTTCACTACTTCCACGCTTTCGGCATTGTATCTCAGCATAAGGTTTGCCTTCACGGTGTCGAGCTTCTTAATGCCCATATCGTCCATGCACTTCATAAGATACTCTTTCAGGCGCTCTGCCTGTTTTTCGCGGGAGGCTATCCTTGCGGAAAGCTTCTGGCGCTCGGCTCTCATGGCTTCGGCCTCTGCGGAAATATCCTTGATGAACACCGCAATGTTTTCAGCCTTGGCACCGAACTCCTCCTCAATGCCTGTGAGAGTGTCGAACCACGCCTCGACCATATCCGCTCTGGCAGCATCGGGGTCGGGAATGACCGTGCCTTCATCATCAATGCACCTGCCCTGCTCGTCCTTTTCAAATTCAAAGCTGCTGATAGCGTCATAGTTTTCAAACAGCTCTCTGAATGTGCCGCTTATTTTGTAAAGTTTCATATTCTTATTACCTGCGCTTTCTGTATGATTTTTTTCAGATAAGGGTCGTTTTCCACAGCTTTTATGAGAGCTGTAAAATCGTCCATGGTCATCTTGATAAGAAAAGGCTTTATGCTGCTTTCTGCCTTCGGAGCACTCAGCCGAGCCTCTGCCGCCTCTGCACGGTCAAGAGCAGCGTTGCGCTGATTTCTCATGTCCGCAAGGTCACGGTCAGCTTCGTCACGGAAATTCTCAAAGTCAAGATTTAGCTTGCGGAGTGTCTCGCTGAATTTCCTTTCAGCCTCCGGGTCGGTCTGAACCGCCACATCACGGGGCTGGGATTCAAGGTCCTTTACGTGCTGTTCGAGCTCCTGCTTTTTCAGAACGAGAGCATCGTTCTCTCTCTGCAAAGCATCGTCATATTTTTCAAGTTCGGCATTGCGCTTTTCAGCTTCATCTGCCCTGTTCATAGCATTTGCCCTGTCCCTGCGCAATGACTGATTTTCGCTATGTAATGAATGATTTTCGTCAAGTGCTTTGCTGTACCGTTGCATCTGAGCTTCCAGCTGCTTTTTCAGCTCTATGTACTCCTTGTGGGTGGTGATGTCGCCTGATTTCACCTGCTCCACAAGCTCGGGAGGAGCTGACGGCTTGGTAGCTTCGTAGAGCAGCTTGACGTTTCCGTCGGTAAGCTTATTGAGATTTATCTGCTCTTCGGCGGTAGAGTTGCCGAACAGTTCGGCAACTCTCACAAGATTATTTCCCGTGTCCCTGCTTATGCCAATGCTTTCGCACCATGCGCCAAACTTGCCGCCGTAATGATTTGCAAGCAGATCATGAGCATAAGCAACCTTTTTAGCCATTGTAAATATGTACTCTTTTCTGACGTTGTAAATTTCCGCCGTGACGCTTTCAAGCTTTGCCGCTGTGTCCGAATCAAGCTCGGAATAATCAAACGATGTTGCGGTAGTATCAGTCTGAGCGGGAGCAACAGGGATTTTTTTATCTCCCATAACGCAGTAATTACCGGGCGTATCGGGATAATTACAGCTGCCGTGCTTGTCGTATCCACAGTCATCGCAGGGAAAAGTCTTTTTGACCTCGTTTTCCTTTACCTCATTAAAAATTTCGGCAGGATACTTTCTGATAAACAATGTAACCTGTGACCATGATAAGATTATAGATTCACCGCCGAATTCGACTCTTACTTCTTTTGGACTACCGCTATAAGATAAGCTCGCATCACCTGCGCCGTTATACTTGTACGACTTTTTTAAATATTCTCTCAAAGGAACTGGCGACGCATCATTGACAAGATCCATGGCGGTTTTGTCACGTCCACACATGCGCTTTATTGCAGTCGCAATGTTGCTGTGATACTGCGTCATACTGGCATCATATTTCATACTCATACTTGACATTCTCCTTAAAATCTGCTACAATGCAGGTGGAATATTTTATTATCTTGCCGTGTACGGTTCCCGCCGTCACGGCTTTTTCTTTATTCGTCGTCATCGTTCTCACTTGCAAGGCGAATGTTTTCGATATACTGGCACAGCGTAAAAATCGAGAGTATAACGACAATGCCAACAGCTGAGACATGATAAGCTGTCTCAAATATTACTGCTATCACTTGCTTTTCTCCTTTCTTTTCTTTGCAAAGCACCCGTCGTCCGCAGTGTCGATGATGTACTGGGACGACTGTACATATCTGCCGTATGTCATGCCAAGCTCACCGGCTCTGCGGCATACCTCTCCGATGCTTGGGGCTTTGGAGACCTTAGAAGCATCACACTTCTTCTTTCTCGCCATATCAGCACTCCTTGCAATCTGTGATAACCGCCTCAATCAGATCGTCAAGACTGTTTTCAGCGAAAATCCTGTCCCTTGCCTTAGCTTCGGCAGCTTCTCTCGACCCAGCCGATACGCTGTACACATCGTTGAATGCGCCACCCTTGAACCTGAGGTGGACATATACGTTGTATGTGCTCATTACTTTACACCTGCCTTTTCCTTAGCCGCTTCAAGCAGCTTATTGTCGATGATACGCTTGAGGCATTTTGCCATAATCTCAGGGCTTGGCTCGTTCACGAGTATGATCCTGCGTCCGCTTTCGGACATCATTTCTCTGGTGATGGGCTTTGTGGTTTCATTCATATTTATTTCTCCTTGGCAAAATTTAGTTTTCTTTGGCGGAGTGCGAATGTACTTCGCCGCTTTTTTTGAACAGTACCTGTACCGGAACATCTGAAAAGTATTTTTCATGTATTGCAAGAGCTTCATCAAGTGTGAAGCCTGAACGCCCCGTCAGTTTTTTGCTCAGGTAGTCAGCGCTTATCCCTGCTGCTTTCGCTATGTCTTTCTTCTTTATTTGCCTGCAGGCAATTTCTACTTCCAGTGCCGGATAAGCGGGTTTAACGGTTCTGTATGGCAACTTCTCCTCATCTCCTTCCTGTCCCGGACAGATAATGTGTTATATTGGAAATAGGTTTATTGTTCGATAAGTGGGGTAATCCCCTCAGATTTGAGCAGATCGTAAATGAACAGCCTGCCTTTCTGCGTCCAATAGGTATGCACTTTAGTGTGGGGATTACCGTCATTACCGTTGTACGTCTGGGTCTTGGTATTGGTGTAACCCTTTTCGGCATACTTGGCATACAAGAGCCATATGCCGCCCTGCTTGAACTGTACTTTCCTTTCATGCAGATGAGCATTGAGCCACACCGCCGATTTTCCATAGTCCTTGGCTATCTCAGTTGTGGATATCAGATCCTTGCAGTTGAGAACCACATCATAATAGCTTGCTTTTGGCTGAAGCTCGGCTATCTGTTGGGTCTGAACTGCAACAGTGGTTTCAAGCTTCTTATTTTTCAAGCGTTCTTCTTTCAAAGCTGTAAATGCCTTGATAGCAAGTTCGGGGTCATTGATTAACTCATCAACTGCATAAGCACCGTGTTTTCTGATACTTGGAAGCACTTCTGATGTAACCCAGCGTTTAAACTCTTTTGCTTTCGGGAGCTTGCTAGAGAGGATAAGGCTGTAAAGTCCGCTTTCGTTGATAACGGTCATTTCCTGCGTACCACCGAGGGTGTCACATTTCGTTACACCCTTATCTTCGCTGTCAACATGGTCAATCAATGCTTTTCTTGGATTTGTATATTCGAGAATTTCAGCCACATCTTTACCAACGAAATAAGGCTCGCCGTCAATTTCCATTGTTCTGACTTTTCCGAAGTCAGGGCTTTCAAAAATTTTAAGTTCGTTCATTAGTTTTCCTCCTTCCTGTCCTGAAATTAGGACAGATAATGTGCTATACTGAAAATAGACATTATCTCTCTATTCCCAGTACCTGGGCGATGCAGTTTGCCATGCGCTCACTTTCACGTGCGCCGCACATAAACGCCTCGATTGTTCCTACAGTGTAACCTGTGGCCTTTGAGAGGTCGGCATATTTCCACCCTCTGATGGAAAGCTGTTTTTTGACTTCAGCGATAAAGAGCTTGTATATGTTGCTCACCTCCAATGTTACTATTTGTAACTTGTGATAAATTTTGTTCAGAAACCTTGACAATAGTAATTAAAAATAGTACTATATAGATGGTAGATAAATATAGCACGTGCCACTCGTTTTAGATTCAAGTCTATAAATGAGGTAGTATTTTATTGCCTTTTTGTTTGGGTTCCTTTACAATAAACATAATAGCACATAAAATACGTACTTGTCAATATATTTGCACGTGATTTAAAAACTTTGTTGACTATTTACATATTAGAGGTGTGTGAATTGAGTATAATTGACAAGATTTGTACGTTAATTAAAGACCAGGGCAAAAAACAGATTGATCTAACAAACTATTTAGGCGTTTCAAAAAATGTATTTACAGATTGGAAGGCTGGTCGTAACAATTCTTATAAAAAGCATCTTCCTCAAATCGCAGAATTCCTCGGTGTATCTGTTGATTACCTTGTTGGTAATGAAGAACAGAACGACAACGAGAAGCTTTCTTTCGCTCTGTTTGGCACCGCCGATGTAGATGAAGAGGTTCTGAACGATGTCCGCAAATACGCCCAGATAGCCCGCAGAATGAGGGAAGAAGACAAGAAGAAAGAAGATTGATAAATGACAAGTTATGTTGAGCTCTGTGAGCTTGCAGAAGCCGATGATATTCTTATGATCGACGCTCCTCTTCAAAAATGCCCTTCAATGGCTATCAATGACTGCGGAGACTGCACAGTAATAATAGATCACGATCAGATTGCAGGTGTTGCAGATTTACTGACTGTGCTTGCCCACGAACTGGGGCACTGCGAGACCATGTCGTTTTATACCGAACACAGCCTTGAGCTTCGGGAACGTATGGAATATCGAGCTAATAAATGGGCAATAAAAAAACTCGCCCCGAAGGACGAGATGATTACAGCAATGAAAGACGGAAATACAGAGATATGGCAGATTGCTGAATATTTCGGCATTACCGAGGATATGGTTAAGTTTGCTATGTGGGTGTATTTTGATAAGCAGATTGATTAAAGGACGTGACATTATGGGAATGAAATTCAGAAAAAGGGGACTGACATATGTTTATTGAATTTCGGAAAACATTGTTCAAAATGGGTAAATTCCGCATTAAGGCAGGATTTAGAGTAAAAGGATTAGGGGCAATTTTTGTATATCTGATTTATCTGATGTTCTATATGATGTGGTATTCGCTACTCGCATCGTTGTGGCTGATTTACGGTTTTCTCTATCTTTTGGCATTACCCATTAAGGCGATAAAGCACCAGGTCGATATTGGCAGATGGAAGAAATCTTCTGTGTTAAAGGTCACTGCAATAGTTTTCGGCTGTATGATCGTGGCGGGATTAATAGGGAATATAGCAAGTGGAACTTCTTCCCCCAAAAATGTTTCAACAAATGCCCCTGCCCAGACTGAGGCAACCACAACAACAGTCACCGAAGCCCCAAACAAATATGCCGAAGATGATACAGTAAATCGCTTCATTACTGAATATAATGATTTATCAGCTTATACTATGACCGATATATCCGCCGGGAATATCAGAACCAAGTATTTTTGTAAGGTGAACGGCTGTAGTGTAAAAATATTAAATGCAAACGGAGCCGCCGCCGAAACGTTTAATGTTACAATTGATGCTGAAAACACTGATGCAGACAAAATAAAAATGCTAAATGCTGCAAAAGATATGTTTAAGGTTTTTGATGCATCGTTATCAGATGAAGATATAGATAAAATAATATCAGAATTTTCAAGCAGTGAACTATGCATAAAGGATTATTCTGTGGGTGAGCACATTGTTGTGTCATATTCCCCACCAATAACGCCGACATTGGGTAAGTACATATATAGGATAGATATGTCGGTAAATAACTACGAATAAAAATCTCCCCGTCCGGCACCGAACGGGGAGAGAGGAAATGTTCAGGAGATGAAAATATGGTTGACAAATTAAATGAGATTGTAGATTCTGCAAATAAAGCAAAAAAGATTGAGTATCGTGATTGTTATGTCGCTTTTTTAGATATTCTGGGTTTTAAGGAGCTTATTAAGACAAGTGAATGTTCTGATATATTTAACCTTATGGAAGAATGCGTGAATAGCTGTAAATTTTATATTGATGATGTGTCGGAAACTTCCAGGATAACAAAAGAATATCTGGATAGTGTTTTTGAGGAGATAACTTTAAATCTTATTTCAGACAGTGTTGTTATATCAGTTCCAAGTGATAGGAACTGCTCATTAGATGTACTGGTGTTTGTCATATGTTCACTGATAATTAATTGCTTCAAAAACTATGGCGTGCTATTCAGGGGTGGAATATCCAAAGGGGATTTTTTTGCCTTTGAAAACAAAGTGTATGGTCCTGCGTTGAATGATGCATATTTACTTGAAAGTCAAAACGCAAAATTTCCACGTGTTATTTTTACTACGGAACTTTTAGAAGATTATTCAGCAAAAAATTTCAACAGAGATTTCAATATTCTTTCAACAGCGATAGAAGTAGATAAAAATGATTATTTCAATTTTGTTGATTACTTATTTTTCCTTATGCATCAGGGAAAAGCAAACGCCAAAACCGAGGAACAAAAGGAAGGATTATTAAATTTAATTAAAAAATTTAATGAAAAAATATCTGATGAACTTGCAACTGAAAAGAATCCGGGAGTAAGAGAAAAATACGTATGGCTTAATGCATATATGAAAAGAGCAAAGAAAAGAGATTCAAAACATACCGCTTTTGCCCATAATGGTGTCACCCTCTAAGCTTACAATTTTGTGAATTGGTTCTTTGCCCATATCATCAAAGCTTTTGCTCGGTGGTACAAAGCCAAGATTTATTGATGCAAAATCCAAATTTGCATCTTCGCATACCAATTCAGCTAATTTGTTGATAAACGGTTTTAGCTGTTCTACTGTAATATCTTCCCGTTCGCTTACATTTTTAAGTCGTGATACAGTGCGATATAATGAATAATCTGCGGAGCGTGGAATAGTTATTTTCATATAAAACACCCTTTCAAATCTTGTAATAGCGATATGTATATATTTATATTATACCATATATTTTATTACATATCAAGAGATAAATAAAAAAAACGCCCCAAAAGATGCTGGAACATCTCTCGGAGCGCAGGAGAATGTGGTACATTCACCATTCATACAATGTGAATTATACCATATCCTCCAAGAAAAGTCAAGGAGGAATTAAATGAAAACTGCCGTAATATACGCCCGATACTCTTCCGACAAGCAAACGGAGCAGTCCATCGAGGGACAGCTCTACGACTGCTACAATTACGCCAAGCAGCACGGCATAACAGTCGTGCAGGAATACATAGACCGAGCCATGACGGGCAAGAACGATGACCGCCCTGCGTTTCAGCAGATGCTTCATGAAAGCGCCATGCACAAGTGGGATAGTGTTATTGTGTGGAAACTTGACCGCTTTGCACGCAACACCATAGACAGCGCCGTAAACCGTCAGATCTTAGCTAAAAACGGCGTGAAGCTGCTGTCCGTCATGGAGAGCTTCGGGGACGATGCCAGCGGTCAGATGATGACCCATATCATTGAAGCAATAAACGAATACTACAGCGCCGATCTTCGGGAAAAGACTATCCGAGGAATGCGCCAGTCGGCAATGAAGGCTCAGACCACGGGGCATATCCCGTTAGGGTACAAGGTCGTTGACAAGAAGCTGGTCATTGATGATGAGACCCGAATTATACCCGAAACTGTGTTCAGGATGTATGCAGAGGGGGAGAGGCTCACCGACATAGCCGAGCATCTGAACGCCCAGGGCTATCGCAACCGCCGAGGCAGACCGTTTACCACAAACAGTTTTTACAATATGCTGGCTAATGAAAAATACATAGGCATTTACAAATACGACGATATAGTGATCGAGGGAGGAATACCGCAGATGATACCCAATGAAGTTTTTGAGGCTGTAAGAGAAAAGCTGATAACCAACCGCAAGAGAGCCGCCAAGAACACCGCCAAAGCCGATTATTATTTGTCGGGCAAATTATACTGCGGTCACTGCGGAGAGCCTATGAGCGGGCTGTCAGGCACAGGACGCAACGGGGTCAAGCACTATTATTACCGCTGTAACGGCGTGCAGAAAAAGTCAGGCTGCCATAAAAAGCTGGAGAATAAATATCTGATAGAGGACGAGGTATGCAGAGCAGCACGGTCAGCATTTGAGCGGATGGACAAGGCGGAGACTGCCGAGACCATTTATCAGATGTATTTGCAGACGGTCAAGAACGAATATGCGCCCGATGAGCTGAAAAAGGAGCTGACCGAATGTACTAAGCAGGCTGAGAACGTTGTGAACGCCATAGCTCAGACAGGCGGAAATCAGCTTCTGTTCGATAAGGTAAGGGAGCTGGAAGAGCGCAAGGAGCAACTCGGCTCCGCCCTCCGATTGTCTCAGGCAATGACAGACAATGTGCCATCAGTGGAGCAGATCACCGTGTTTATAGATGATATCCTCGCAACCGATATCAACACCATCGAGGGCAAGAAAGCTATCGCCGACATAATGATATCAAAGGTGTATGTTTACGACGACAAGCTCACGGTCATTTTCAAAGATAAGGACGGCAAAAGCGTTGATATACCGCTATCAGCCGTGTCAGATAGCTCCTCAGCGGATTGTGCTCCCTCTGCGCTGGGGAGCCAAAGTAGTTTTAACTTGAACCTATTGAAAGGCAAAGAGAGTAATGTTTGCACATATCTCTTGCTTCTCAATAGGTCAATTTTTTTTATTGACCTATTGAGAATTAACAATTTTTTATGCGAGAAGTGAAGGCTTCCGTATGCTTACAGGAATGTAAGTGTACGGAAGCCTTTTTTGTTGCCCGAAAAAGGAAGGAGAAGCACATGGCAGATTATTCTATACCGGAGCTTTTGAAGCTGATCGAAGCGGATACCATATACATTCCCAAGAGCGTTGCTCGGCGTGATGATATTTATGGTGCAAGCAAGACATTGTTCGGCGTTGTATTCACCGATTGCGTTGATGATCTCAGGGCATACGGAAGTGATATCGACGGAGAAACAGTCGGTAAAATGATGAAAGCGTATGTTATGGATATGACTATTCCCGATATACAGTGCGAATGCCTGTGTTCACCGTCGATGGCTTCGGCTGCAAGAAGTGAAACTGTCATGCTCATCAATAAGACTGACCTTTCGGAATGCTTGCGGGAAAGACAGGTGATATGCAAAATCTCATAACATCATTACTGGAAGTTCTGAATCCCACCAATACGGTTTCAAGGAACAGGCTGCTCTCGTTTGCTATTGGCAATGCAGAAGCGGAGATATATAACTGCCTTATCGCTAAACACGTCTATTACAATAACCTCGGAAAACTTACAGAGGGCGGCTGGTTCTATTCGACCGTAAAGGATCTTCATCTTAGCAGCGGTTATGCGGAAGACGCACAGAAAACCGCCATACGACACCTCATCAAGCACGGCCTTATTGAATCGGAGCTTAAAGGCTTGCCTGCCAAAAGATATTTCAGGATAATTCCCGATGCGGATAAGCTTGCATCTCTGTTGAGGTCGGGTGAAGAAGCTCAGGAAGCCATTGCAATGAAATATGATGAAGAGCTTGAAAAGAGAAAGAAGCGCAGATACAACAGAAAGCATCGTCTTATAGAGGTAACAGCTTTTGATTCCGTTCAAAGCGTTCCCGACGATGAAAAGTCCAAGGCTGTAACGAACCTGAATTCCGTTTCAGGCGTTGATGATACCGATTCCGCTCGGTTCATCGGTAACAGTAGTGATAATTCTGTTAGCAGCGCTTTTTCTACTGAAAAAGCTTGTTCCGCTGACTATGGGGGAACAAGGTCAGGCGAAGCACGGGGTAAAACTAAAGATAAAAAAAATCAAAGTAATTGTTTTTTTGATCCTTCATTCTCTCCGCATGCGTGCGATGAAAAAATTTTGAATGACGGAATGAAAACGGAAAGCAAATTATCTTTTCTTGAAATTCTCTCGGCTATGGGGCTTGACCTTGATGACTGTCATTACATTTACACCCGTGACCCGACTTCTGAGAGAGACTTAGTGTTTGTTGACGAGGAAGAACGCAGGACGAAAACTCTTCATATTCCCGAATCATTACGAAGTGACAGCGGCTATGTTCTTACGGCTTTGCAGTATCTTTCGGCATACAGCAATTATGCCTTTGACGATGATATGAAGCCGATGCCGAACAAGAATTTCATAGACATAACGTTGAAAATGCTGACTGAGTTTATTATGGCAGACAGTTTCAGGTTCAACAGGCAGATCGTTCGTTACACGGAAGTGCTTGATACTCTGAACAGTCTTATCCGTGAAAATTCGCTTTATGATTTCATTCTCAGCTTTCAGTACGAATGGGAAAAGATACTGAGAGAAAAAACGGAAAGCAGCATTCGCAACAAGGCTGCATACATGAGGGTTTGCTTATGGGACTGGTTGAAACGGTGGAAGATCGAGGAGTACAATCAGCTTGTGGGATTGGTTTGAGGTGGAGAGTATGATTGAACTTTTTATTGTTGCATTGGTTTTGGAGATTTGCAGGCAGGTGACTTTGTGCAAACTTTATGGCAGAAAAAATCACAGCACCCGTTAAAGTGCTGTGAGTATTAACTGCTCGATAAATTGGAATTTATCCAATTCGTTTTAAGACTCTTCCTTCCCAAGCCGCTCGAACTACGACAAATTCATGATTTGGATATTGCTCAATTTCATAGATTGTCCGGACCTTATCCTTTTTTTACAAACTATTCTCCAATTCTGCATGTTTTCCAACATGAACGAAATAATCCTTAAGCATTTCCACTATGGTTGTCTTACCGCAGTTATCTAATCCCTCAAATACAATCAACATTGTTTTTCACTCTCTGTAGATAGGACATTTTCGTAAATCCACTTAATGTCCTCAATAGATTTACCTATATTAGCACGTCCGTTTCCGACAGGATAAAAGACTGGAAAACACTTAAAAGCCTTACCACCAATATCTTTGGCAAATTGTTTCTTTCTGCACTGAGAAACAGATATGTTCTGGTTTAGGAAAACAGTACTCACTTGATTCCCGAAAAGCACAATTACTTTTGGTGCTATTATTTCAATTTCCCTTTCAAGCAACGCTAAGTACTCAAAATATATTTTGTTAGATATCAATGTCGCGTCCGTCTGGGTACATTTTCCTAAATTTGTTAAAAAAATTTTATTTCTAGTTATCTCCGAATATACCTGATTTGCAAATTCTGGTGTCCAATCCTTTGGCTTTCGTTTCTTTATTTCCTTATAAATTCCTTCATCAAATTTTCCAATAGCGACAAATAAATCCCAAATATTCTTAGTACCGATCCATGGTGCCCGTATGCCTGCCCAGTCAGGATATGAGGCTATATTTTTCCCTGTTGGATTCATAAAAACAAAACATATGTCGGGCTTTTCATTACATCCGCCATAAAAAATTGATTTTAAGTTCGGGTCTCCATATTTGAGCTGCATTTCATCATATTTCTTATTTAGTTCAGTTAAATTCATTTTATCACCACGCTGGGGCGGCACCCAGCACAAAGGTAAATGAAAAAGCTGCCGCAGAATTTGCCCTTTCATAAACCTGTGCTAGTATCCTGCCCCACAGGGGATAGGCACACGCTTTTTCCTTTTTTCCATAAGCCCATTATTGAGAAAGCTAGGTGGACACAAATGCTGCACTTATAATCTGCTGTACATAGACTAGAATCTCTTATTATGAAAGCAATAATTATTAAAATGATAATTGATAGTGTTATAGATATTGCAACAATTGCTTTCTTCTTTCTCGACATCTTTGTTTCTCCACAAATTCCGATTTGTCGAGCAGCTTATGCCCGTTAAATAGATTATACCACACTCAACACAAAGATTCAAGAAATATTTCCGCAGAAAGGCAGGTGATTATTTGAAGAACAAAAGCTTAGAGAAGATAGAAAAATCAACAAAAAACTTTCCGAGTGCATCAGAGGCGGCAGCAGTTCTGGGCATCTCACCGTCAACGCTCAGAAAAAGAGCAGATGAATATTCGGAATTGTTTCCGATACAAAGGGTGGGAAAGATATACAGAATACCCACAGCCCCGTTCATTGCATACGTCAGAACAGGAAAATCTTTTAAGTAGGAGTGATGCTTTATGACTAAGCGAGTCAGGGATTCCCCCTTGTTGAAAAAATGTGAAAAAGCATGATTTTGGTGCCGAAAGGTCAGATGCAGGAATTTGAAAATACGGGGGAGTTGGAAGATAGCAAGCGTAGAAAAAGGATCCACTTTTTCGGGGCGGATATCGCAGTATCCGCATTTCAGGGGAATTACCCCTATGACCCCAACAACAGAAAGTACAAATAATACTAAGAACCAATTAAAAACTGTACAAAAAATCGAGCATAATCTTGCATATATGGATTATGCGAAGATTTTTTGTCTA
>UMLJ01064629.1_pt1 | contig 38394 bp, 37 predicted proteins | sample 1966521 | NCBI WGS metagenome assembly UMLJ01 (sample SAMEA4836199, study PRJEB28245) | human gut metagenome | biome: gut microbiome; material: fecal sample | place: Denmark | collected 2008
AAATATTTGGTAAGTCCTTCCGTATGAATATATTTACAAAATAATAGTAGTTGTTCTTTAGCTGATGCAAAATTAAATAGTTCATATTCTAAAACAGAAGTACACAAACAAACATCATAATTAAAACCCATAATTTGGAACATGCCATATGAAGTAGAACATATAGCAGCTTCTTCATTAATTTGTTTGGCTTTATTTAATCGTTCCCATTCAGCATCACCATTTTTATAATATTTTCTAGTTTGAGATTTATAAAGAATATCATCTATATTCTTATATGTAGATAAAGTTTTATTAAGAAGATTTCTTTTAGATAATTCTTGCCAAAATACTTGACCTTCAAAAAGAATAGTAGGTTTATGAGAATCTGTAAATCCATTATTAAATGATTCTATTTTAGCAACTGCTTGTAATGCTGGAAGTTCAATATCCAAAAAATTAGCTGCTTCTTCGTAATCATTTTGTGACAGAATAAATTTATCGTCCATAATAGATTCCTTATATTGGTTAATATAATGCATTTTGTATAAAAGGAGTATTAATACATGTCTCAATCACGTAAATATTCGGTTACTACAGATATTTTAAAGAGAATAATGACAGGATCTGGTCTTGACGAAGGTGATAAAATTAATTCTGAAGTTATTCCTTTTTGTACAGAAGAAGATATTGAAAAACTATCTTCTACTACAGTAGTATCTCCTGCAGATATCAATAAAGTACTTGATAAATTTCCTATTTCAATAGAAGCAGGTGGTACAGGACGGACTGATGGTACTGTAGCTAAAGCTGATTATGCAGATAGTGCAGGTGTAGCAGGTGAAGTAGATTGGTCTGGTATAAAAAATACTCCAGATCAATTTCCAGTAGAATCTCACTTTCATACAGATGAGACTTTACATAGTTTAGATTCTTCAAAATTATTAGGTACTATCGATACCAAAAGATTTCCTGTAGGTAATAAAGGCGATGTTTTTATTCAAACAGGGGATGAAAATATTGTTGATTTATATCCTATTAATATGACCAGTTATGTATGTGAAACAGCAGAAGAAGTAGAAAAATGTAAAAATAGCAAACCTTCTATGCAAGATTTGTTTCTACGATATTCAAGAATTTCACATTCTAATAAAGCTTCTGATATAGTAACAAATCCCGGAGGATATCCGGCAGCTCCTTCAGAGCTCCTTGCTTGGGAATATAAAAAGGATGAAAATCTTATATATAATACAACTAATAGCAGTTCTTTTATAGGATTAATATCTCCAGATAAATATACTGAATATACACTTGATGTTATAATTAAATCTACCAGTTCTGATGACGATTGCATAGGAGTTATTGCCGCATTTACAAGAGATTCAGCAGGAAAAGAACATACATTATGTTTTACAAGAAGTTGTGGTGGATTTGATTTTACTTGGAAATGTAATTATGATTTTGTACAAGCCAGCGATTGGTTGATTTCAAATAAATCGGATACCATTAAATGGGGAGATGGTTCCTCTGGTAAGACTCCACAAGAATCAGGTTATGAAGACAATTCTGGTCATGGATGGAAAACACATCCAGATGGAACTCGTATTTATGTTTCCAGAAAAGGAAACATTATAACTGCAACTACTTCACAATTGGATTCAACTTCTTTGGTATCTGCTTCTACAATAACAGTTGATCTTTCTTCTGATTCTCGTTTAAATGTATTTATGAAACCATGTGCTATAGGTTATAGTGCGTATTCACAATCAAATAGTAGTTGGTATATTAACTCTTTTGTTGATCCTTCACAAAGAATTTATGATATTGAAACAAATGTTATTTGGGAGTATAACGCCACTGCTAAAGAATGGGAAGAATATTCTACTGATAAAACTATTATTGATTTTCTTGTTCCTGGTAGATATGTATATAATCCAGTCACATATAAATTGTTTTATGTAAGGGAAACATATGTAGAACTTATCGCAGATAGTTTTAAACCAGATACTGTAGAATACGCAAATAAATGGACCCAGCCAATAAATGTATCTATTTCTGGTGCTGTAGTAGGTACTAGTACTAAACTGGATGGATCAAAAGATATTACTATTCCTACAACTGAAGTAAAAGGTAAATATGTAACTGGTGTATTATCTAATAATACTACTGGAAATGCTGCATCCGCAACAAAACTTCAAATTGCCAGAAAAATTAATACTGTCTCGTTTGATGGAACAAAAGACATTACTATCTATGATTCTACTAAACTTCCTCTTGCTGGTGGAAAATTAACAGGTCCTATTAATTTTGATAGTTCAAGTAAACAATGGAATAGTATTTTAGCTTCTTCCGATGGATCTGTTCTTTATCAGAATAATTATAAAGGATATACTCCTACTCTTAACTTGAAAACAAATGACGGTCGAGTAGCGATTGGTACATATCAATCTGGATTGTATGTTACATATTTTAATGATGATAATGATACTAATACTCCAGAAAATCAACTTGCAGTTACTGCTGATCAGATTAGTATTACAAAAAAATTAAAAGTTACTGGAGAAATAACTGCATCTGGTGGAGTTGCAGGTAATGCATCTTCCGCAACCAAATTAGCTACTGCAAGAAATTTTAGTATTGCAGGTGCTGTAACATCAAATACGGTATCATTTGACGGTACAAAAAATGTTACATTAAGTATTGCTACTCTCGATGCCTCTAAATTAACAGGAACTGCTTCAGTTAATACTACTGGTAATGCAGCTACTGCTACAAATGCCACCAACGCAACTAACGCTACGAATGCAACAAATGCAAACGTTGCTACAGTATCAAAAACATTGGGTGTTAATGGTGGTACAACTGGCATGACATTCAATTGGTCAGGTCAAAGCGGGCAACCCACGTGGTTATGGGGTGGTAATGATTCTAAAAACATATATGTGTATAACCCAGCTAACTTTAGTGTAAATTATGCTGCATCATCGAATTATAGTAATAGCTCTAATTATGCTAATGGTGCTGGATATGCAGATAGTTTAAGAGTAAATGGATCTGTAGTTGATCCTAATAGTTTAGGTATTTATATAGCTACGTATAATCGATATACTTATGATTCTAGAAACGATTATGAACAGGCATATTTTTACTTTGATTGTGCTGGGTTTTCTTTAATTAATAATATTAAAATCATTATTAAAACAACTATCAATTTCAATACTTCTGGTAGATATCAGTTTTTAGAAAGATTATATTTCAACATTAATAATACAGGAAACGTGAGAATATCTGGAACTTCTGTTATCTCAGGAATTGGACTATACATTTATTCAGATGGTATGTATAAATTAGCAACAGAAACAATAACTGGTAGAAATTGTAACTGTGATGATTCCAGATGTGGTGATGACGGTTTTTAATTAAAATATATCTTACTAGGGAAAATACCCCTAGTAAGATATAAAAGAATATTATTTCCAATTATCTGGAATATCGTTGTAATTAGCAGCGTTTGTACATCCTTTAAAACATCCTTCTCCATTTGCATTTGGAAATTCAGTCCACAATTCTGGAACATTTCCTACAATTCCAGTACAATTGGCAAATGCATATGAAAAATTGGTTATCTTTTTATTAAATTTAAAAATTTTAGGTGGAATATATTTTATTTTGTTGCATCCGTAAAAACAATAGGATACATTAGTAAGTTCAGTGTTATATAAAAAAATGGATTCAAGAATAGTTTCAATTGATGAACATCCATAATAACAATATGATACATTTTTAAGTTTTGTATTATATCTGTATAAATCAAGAGGAATAAAAAGAAGTTTTGTACATCCTCTAAAACAGTTAGCTACATTACTAAGTTTGTGACAATATTTGAATATAGAAGCAGGAATTGTAATAATATCCGTATATGAAAAAGTTCCATTACAACTGGTTAAATTTGAATTTTTTTCAAATATTCTATCTGGTATGATTTTAAAACCTTTGGATTGTTTAAAAGTATTGTTACATGAAGTTATTTTTTCTTTAAATGGAAAGAATAGTTCTTCTAAAATAGGATTTAAAGAAGTGGTTTTATAAAACATAGAATCACAAATATTACTTTTTATATTTTTAAAATTTTTAAAAATGTCTCCTGGAATAGTTTTTAAATTTACGTTTCCTTGTAATCCTGAAAAAGATACGGTATTATCAAACTCAATATTGTCAAATGGAAGATTAATACTTACTAATGCTGGTTCATTAGTCATAACAAGATTACGACATTTACCATAAATAGTAATTGTTTGAATTCCAGATTCCATTTCGTATTTGTGATATAATTTTTCATAATTTGTTCCAGTAAATGCTAATCTCGTATATTTTCCATCACCCCAATCAACATATACTGGATAATAAGTTGTTGTAAGGGAATCTTCTACTGGCAATCCTTCAACTCCAATATTATAAAATTTATTTTCATATTGAGTTACTGTAACTTCAAATTTAGCAATAATATCAGATTCTGGAAAATCAACGTTATCTTCAAATACGCTAAATTCTGGTTTAGTATACAATCTTCTCAATCGTTTATATTGAGTGTCATAATAATAATTAATAGGATTTTTATAAAATCCTAATGGAATTTCTTTTGGTGCAAAATGTTGAACTTTACCTGGAATTTGTTTTATTTCTAAACATCTCTGTTTTGTAGTATACATCCAAGTAACTGCAACCGGTTTTTTAGTAAATACATCTGTTTTAAATGTAACTGTTATCATATTAAAAACTCTCTTTATTTCGTTTGATAAGTCATAGCATTTCTTCTTAATAAGGATAGTCATATTGACTATCCTTATTTATATTACAATTTATGTAAATAATTTCCTTCTATAGAATTAACAAGAAAACCATTTGTAAGAATAGTAACAGCGAGACTTAAAAAAGGAAGCCATTTACAAAAATAGGCTTTACAATTATATTCCCTATATTGTCCGTTGTAATGCGGACATCCTCCACGACAAAAATAAAGAACAGGACAATTGACACATTCTATTCTATTTTTGTATGTTATTGGAGCAACAGGTTTAAATGTAGATGGATCATTATAAATATTTCCATAACAATGTTTAGATTCTTTTGTTGTAAATGATTGACAGGTGAAAAGATCACCACTTAAATCAACTGTGTATATATTTTTATTGGTAGCAGGACAACCGTGATCATAAGCTTCAAAATAATCAGAAAAAACATTGTAAATAAATTTATAAACATTTTCTAATATTTGTTGATATCCGTTATTATAATTATTTAAAATTTCCAATAAATATTGATATGTTTCTTTTGCGTATATAAGAAGTTTATCATCAGGAATTCTTTGATCATATATTTTATCACTAACAACTTGTACTGGAGAAAGTTCTCCTAATCGAATATTTTTATGAAAAATATCATAAAAGTATTCATTAACTTTTTTATGTGAATAATTTTCTTTAGAAAAAACTGGATTTAAGGAAAAATTATCACTAACATGATTACATAGTTTATAAATATATTTCATATTTTCAGGATCTTTAAATGGATCATTTGATCTCATTGATTGTCCTGGACCATCGTGAGATATTGTTACTGTAATATTATTTTTAAGGATAAAATCTGTATTTTCTTCTGTAAATAAAGAACCATTAGTAATGATTCCTAAATGAATCATTTTTTCTTTAAATATATGTTGAATTTTATTTGTTAAAATTACAATGGTATCCCAATAAAGCATGGGTTCTCCACCCCAAAATACAAAATTAACTTGTTCTTTATCTTTAGAAATATCATAAAGCTTACGTAGAAGTTTTTCCAAATTTTTTTCAGATGTATCAAGATCTTTCCAAGTATATTTTCCATCCATCTGATCGCAATATTTACATCTAAAATTACATCCTCTACCTATAATAATTCTAAATTCCATTTTGGTAGGTTTGGAAAGATATTTTTTCTGCATGTTGATATTGTAAATAATATCATTTACAGTACTTGTAGAATAAAGTGGTGTACCATCTTCCCAAACAAAGTACAATCGATATGGTTCAAATAATAAAGATTTTTCACATAATGTTTGTGTATTAGGATCAAATAATGTTATTTTTAAGGGAGCACTATTTTCATTTAAAAAAAGAATATCTTCTTTGTTATTCGGATCAATTGATTTGACATTAAGCGCAGATTTTATATCGTCTAACGTATTGTTTGTTTTATCAGCCATATCCTGCAAAAATTGCATAGACTGAATTGTTTTATTTGTTGGTATATACACAAATTCATTTTCCATAATAACATTGTCCTTATTGACAAAGAAATGAATCTATATAAATTCTTCTTCCCAAATTATTGCAATTTTTACGACCACAAAAAAGATATTGATAAGGTTTATAATCGGAAAATTGTATCTCCCCGTGACCGATAAAAACTTTTTTACTTTCATTTAAATAAGTAAAATAGATAAAATCTTCATGATAATCAGATTGTTCTACATCATAATTAAGATACAATTTATCATTAATTATTTTTGCTGAATTGATATAAATTTTAGGTATAAAACGTAAATCAAAAAGATCTGAAGCAGTTTCTATGTCATAACAATTATCATAAAAAGTATGTGTGTTTGAAATTAAAGAAAATTGATTTATAGGTAAAAATACTTTTGTAAAAAATTGATGATTCTTTCTATCTATTTGCATAAAAGAACATATTCCAGTCAATCTGCAAAAATCTTTATTAAGACAATTCAAATAACCTGTTATTATGTCAAAATTATAAAGAGTATACAATTTTTTTAAATTATTGTTATATCCTAATAATACGGAAGAATCTTCTTCAATAGTATCAAAATATAAAGTTAAAGAATTGTTATCGTATTGCAAACATAAGAAAGAATCATATACATCAAGAACTAATTCACTTGACAATTTATTTTTTGTATGAAATACAAACAAATTTTTAAGAAACATATTTTGATAATTCATCTTGATACCAAGGTAGTATGTTTTTATAAAAATAGCATTCTACATAGTGCGTTTCACTTAAAATACAAGCTGCTCCACAATGTGGATACAATGAACATTTTAAACATTTAGGAGAATAAATATCTATAAGTTTTTGTGACCTTAATAAAATATCATCTGAAGAATCATTTGCAGTACCAAGGTAAGTGGATTTATCTCTTTTATAAAGACAATAATAACAATTGCCTTGCACATCTGTTTTTACACTATTACAATTAACACAAATAGTTTCACCAGGAGTAAAAAATGTTTTTAACTTGTTTTCCAAATGCCAATTTAATTTTTCTAATTTTATATTAGTAATGCCATAATACCAATAATCATGAAGATATTTAGCAACATATTTTTTATATTGCTTCAAATATTCTTTCATGTGATCAACAGTTAAACTTAAACTAAGCATCTGTTTCGATCTGTTTAAACAGTGCATAAAGTGAGGGTACAAGGTAACATTTTTTTTTGTCTTACGTGATAATTCACTGAACTCTTTTAGAAGATCAGTAAAATAAAAAACATTATTACTAAAAATAGTAGTACTTGTATCAATTTGATTTAATTGTTGCAATCGTTTTAAATATTGTTCACTGTCAAAAATATTTTTATAATTTCTAAGTCCTCTAGATCCATCGTAACTTATTGTTACTATGAAGTTATTATTAAGTATAAATTCAAAAATTTTATCATCGGTTAAAAGCAATCCATTAGTCGAAATCCATTTTTTAATATTCTTATTTGGAAGAGCATTTATTATGGATTGCATTTCAGAAAGATAAAGTGTTGGTTCTCCACCAAAAAATTTTATTTTTTGTAAGTGTTCATTTTCAGAAATGTTTTGTAAAAAGTAAGTAGACAAAGAAACATCGTCAGTAACATTCCGATGACAGTAAGTGCAATTAGCGTTGCACTTACTGCCAAGATATATAGATAAATTTTTATATTTCATTTCACTTTAATCAATTAAAAGAAGTTCGTATTCATTAAGTCCTGGCCACCAACGCCATCCAAGTTTTAGTTTAAATTTTCCTCTATATCCAAATGGATATAATCTAATGGTAGCTTTTCCTTTATCAAGAAATACTCTTGTTGCATTAATTAAACCACAAGAACAAGTAATATCCAAATCTTCTATATCAACTTCTCTTGCTAAAATATCTTCAAAACTGGGATCATATTTGATTATATCAATATCTAGATATTCTTTATCACTTACAGATACTGGTATATCCATGTTATCGGAAATGACTGGTGTTTGTGTAGTTTTTCTATATTTATACAAAACATTATTGATTTTAATTCCATAATTAGGCCACAAAATATATTTAGGATGTACTTTTGTAAGTGCTTCCGGTTTAGTCATGGTATCAATTGTACTTATTTCTTCATCAGCTTCAATAACACAATGTTCTTTTGGGATACCAATAAGTCGAATACTTATTTCTTTATAAGTATCGGTTATAACACCGGTATCGATTTGAAGAAGAACATCACCCTTAATCAAATTGTGAATAAAAGTATAACTGCTTCTATAAGGATGAGTTAATTTAATGATAGGAAAAATAGCATTATGATTTTCATATGCTTTTCCTGTTTCTCTTACAATGTAGTTATTTTTAATATCTTGCATAAAAATCCAAGAAAAATAACTCGATAATTCCAATTCTTTGGTATCAGTTTGTTCTTTGTTATCTTTATCAATATAAGTTAATACAAATGTTATTGTCGATTTATTTATTTTAATATTTAATTGGTTGTTGTATGTTAAAACATCTTCAGTTAAGTCTGGATTGTGATACAAATTAATCATGTTATCATATTCCTTTAATTAAAATCCATCGTCTCCACATCTACAATCACTAGTACAATCATACTTAAAATCTACATTGACTATAATTAAATCATTACCATTAACATGATAAAGTATGCTTCGACCACCATACATGCCATATCGCGTTCCACCTCCAGTTAATGTAAAATCTAAACCATTGATTCTAACATAGTTATAATTACCACTACCAGGTGCAATGTTTCTATTACTAGGATTATCAAGTATGACTTTAAGTCCATTGGTTCTAGTAAATCCTGGACAACTAAATACAAAAATCGCTTTATTTTCATATATTTGATTTGTGTACGTAGCTATATAAATACCTAAACTATTAGGATCAACTACAGATCCATTTACTCTTAAACTATCTGCATATCCAGCACCATTAGCATAATTAGAGCTATTACTATAATTCGATGATGCAGCATAATTTACACTAAAGTTAGCTGGGTTATACACATATATGTTTTTAGAATCATTACCACCCCATAACTTTTTTTATTATGCAGGAACACTACCATTTGTATAAATAAAATGAGCTTCTCTACTTGTAAAGGTTACATTAGATGCGCAATTTATTGTAGCTTTTTGTCCTTTTGATATTGGTAAATTCAAAGCTATATTTGAATTATCTGAAATAGGACGATCCACTGCATATAAAGTTGTAGTTTCAATTGTTAAAGAAATCCATGAATTAGCAGTTGTAGATACTGCACGGTATGAAATCCATCCAGTTTCTGGAGCTGTATATGTTGTTGATGTTCCTGTTAATGTAATAGTAATAGTTTTATTACTTGGTCCTGCTGCATGTGCAGCTATTTTTGATATATCTTTCCATTCACCGTCCCCACAAAGCACGAAATCAGTTTGCTTAGTTGTCGCAGGAGGAACAAGTCCAGCTGTTCCTGCAGATGAAGTTGTGGCACCTTCGTATTCAGGTACAGATATTTTATCGATTTCTAGTTTTAAACCATCACCTATTTGTTTGTTAGTAATAACAAAATGCCAATTTGACCAACCAGCATTATCTCCTGAATAAGTTCTGATAAAAATTTGATAATCGTTTACATCATAAGTTCCTAATCTATACCATAGTTGTTTGATTCTTTGTTGGTTAGGTGCAAATACACATAAAATACCATTGCTTCCATAAGTAGGAGCATTGATAGGTCTGGCAGCTTCATAATCCCAATATAATCCGTAAGTACCAGATTGAGTATATGTATTGAAATCACTCGTGCTATTTAATCTTGTATATGTTGGATTGCCTAATTGGCCACGCAAAGATGCCAAATCGGATTGGTCGTTATCAACTGCAATATCTGCTGGATATTCCCATTCCCCATTAGCTCCTAACGATTTTCCAAGATCAGCTATAAGTGGAGGTGGTACTAATCCAGAAACACCGTTTGCTTTAGATGTAGCACCCTGCATTTCTGGAATTGAAATTTTACCATTTGTGAGTCTAATTCCATCACCAATTATATTGTTTGTAAGAATTTGTCTCCATTCTGTCCATGTATCACCATTATCAATAGATGTTCTCCAGCAAATAGTATTTTCCGATGTCATAGTTTGGAATAACCTATTATTGTCACCAGTACGTCCAGAAACTACTAATACTCCAATTCTTGCACCATCTATACCAATATTTGATGGACCATTAGTCGGCTCACCCAACGTACGGTAAATACCAACTTCTTTTATTGTATTGAAATCTGGATCGACGATTTCTTTTGCTTCTCCAATTTGGCCGGGACCAAACTGATCTTCAAATGGTAAAATACGCCATGCAGTCCATTGACTATCGCTATTATTAATATACATTCTCATGGCAGTACGACATCTTTGTCCTTCTGCATTATTGATTGTCGAAGCTGCTGTTACGTAAGTTGTAACATACTGTACAATTCGAGACCAGTAACTTACAGAACTAGACGAATGAATTCTAACGATTTCTACTGTACCATCAAACCATGAAGAATTACTACCAGCAAAACCTGGATTATTGGCGGTAACAGGCGTTTCACGTCCTTCAGCATCGACTGCATCTGTTCCTTCACGCCAACGGATATGATATTTACCTGGACGAGTAAATTCGTTAAAATCAGAAATAAGGTAAGTATCATTGGGTGTTCCCTGATACCAAGGAATATATTCGTCATAGAAAAATCCTCTAACACTAGCTAATTTATTAATATCTCCACTTATTGCTATATCTTTGGCAGTAACAACTTGATCATTTTTAACGATGGTAGTATCATCTACAGAATGCATAAATTGTAACATTCTAGGTAAAGCCATATAAAAAACCTACCTTGTTTAATAGATTTTTGAATTTTGTTCAATATAATAAGTGTTTGTTCCGTGTTTTTTTTTGTAAAGAATAACATTTTGTATCAGATGGGGACTTTATTCCCCATCTGATACAGGAGCAATTATAATTCAAAAGAATATAATTTTTATATTATCATATTTAAATAACATTTTATTATAAAAATAATCATATTATTTTTATAATAAAACATTTTGTATATTGAGGATTTTTACGTATGCTGCCTAAGACAATGCGTGAATTACAAAATAAATTATCGTTATCTGGAGGAATAGTAACTGGTGATGTTACTATTGATGCTTCTTTAATAGCAAATCAAGTAAAAGCTAAAGCTGAACTTTTAAGTCCTTCTACATCATCAACAACAGATTCAGATATAAATGATGATCAAATTGCTACCACCAAGTTTGTTCATTCAGTAGTGTCCATTAATAAATATATTCATCCGACTTCTACTGCAAAAGGTAATTACGGAACAATTAAAGATGCAATATTGGAATATGAAGATTCATTTTCAGTACCATACATTACAGTAGATGAATTAGGACATATAACAAATGCTTCTTCAGTTAATTTTACACTTCCTTCTGCAACAACAGATGAAAATGTAAAACAAACTTTATCTGCTGCACAAGATGAATATCCATTACTTGCTTCAAATTCAATAGACATTACTTCAAAAACAGCTTCTGCAATAATTGCTGATGGCGTTACATTAAATCCTGCAACAAAAAGTTTAATTGCATCGCTTTTTATTGGTGATTTACAAGGTAATGCAGATACTTCCACTAAATTAAAAACAGCAAGAACAATTTCTTTAACAGGAGCTATTTCTGGAAGTGCTGTTTTTGATGGTAGTGCTAATATTAATATAGCAACTACTTTAGAACAACCAAATATATCAATATCTACTGCATCTCCTTCTGGCGGAAATGATGGTGATATCTGGTTTAAAATTATATAATTTATTTAATTTTTAATAAAGGAGAATTAAACATTATGGAAAATATTAATTTACTTACATATAGCACCGGACTTTGTAGAGTAATAAGTCGAGGAATAGCTTTTGAAAATAATATTCCTCCCCAGCTTTCATTTTCTTTTGATTCTCTTTATTATGAACCTGTTTTAAATCATACCATTAAAATTATAGATTCAATGACGTATCAATTGACTGAAGAGGAAAAACAAGAATGTGAATCTTTTGCATATACATTTATAGACGTTGCAGATTATTCTGTTTATACGTATGATTCTAACTTTTTATATACTGGCACAATGTTAAAATCTGAAGCTATATCCAAAAATAGTAATTATAGAATTGTTGAAGCTCCAGATTCGTTAGCAAGCAAATGGAATACGACTAAGAAACAATGGGATCGGATTGTTTCTGTTGTTTTAGATGACGGAACTTTACATTTAAATCCAGAAATTATTTGTGAAAGATGCGTATTATTTTTCACTGAAGAAGAATGGACTCATGATAAAAATAGACCTCAAGTCATATATCCTGATGATGTATGGAAATATAATTTTGTTACAGAAACATGGTACAACGACAAAGACTATGTTGTATATGCTTATGATGATGCTTTTTGTTTCATCAATGAAGTAATGAAATCTACCGCAATAAAAGAAGGATATAAATATACTACAATTAAACCTGAAACTTATGTAAGCAAATGGACTGGATCTACGTGGGAGATTATTGTAGCGTCAATTAGATCTGATGGAGTTCTTATATTAAATCCTGTAGGAATATGTCCTGAATGTGTTGAATTTTTTACACAATCTGAATGGGATGTTCATAGTAAACCTTCTTTTGATGACATAGAAAAAGATATATGGAAATATGATTTTGTCAATGATACTTGGATAGATATAAGCGAGTATCAGATATATGCTTATGAAAAAGAAAGTAAAATATTTATAGATACCATGCCGAAAAGAATTGCATTACAAAAAGATTATGGCTGGACATTAACTGAAATACCTTCTTTTGATAAATCATATAAATGGACAAACAATCAATGGGAACCAATTGTAGTTATTATTAGATCAGATGGTTCTCTTACATTTAAAACAGAATACATCTGTGAACAATGTGTTTTGTTCTTTACACAAGAAGAATGGAATGAATTTCTACAACCTCCAACATACCCCAACGCATCTTTATATGGATATGCTTATACGGTATATTCGTACGATTTTGCTACAGATACCTGGGTAGATAAACGTGTATTTTCTGAATTATTTAAAATGGTTGAAGCTACATTACGCAATTATTTTGAAGATAAACGTGTAGAGATTTGGGGAGCACATATAAAATCGTACGAAAAGGAAACTTGGCAAGATCAAGTATATGAAGCTAGAAACTATATAAAAGATAATACTTTTGAAACTCCAGCAATTGATACTTATCTTCAATATATTGAAAACAAAATGGATAAGATTGATCTTTGTAATCGTATTATTACGAATAATCTTGATTTTAGTAAGATGGCAATGCATGTGAATGCTATACAAAAGAATTGGTTGAATAAATTGAATCTTGTAACCAATAATTCTGAAATAGATTCCTTATTTGAAAAATTTCATGCTGCATTAGCTAATGATACTTTATTATAGAGGAAATGCGGCATGCAAATAAAATCTTCTAATAATTGGGAAACTGGACAAGTATATGCCAAGGTTTCTGGTGTTTGGAGAGATATTTTAGTTCCTTATGTAAAAACTGGAGGTACATGGCGTGCCACTTGGAGTTATTCATGGTCAGTAAGTAATTGGTCTAATTGTTCCAATACTTGTGGCACTGGAACTCAAACAAGAACTGTAACTTGTAAACGAAATGATAATGTTATTGTAGATGATAAATTTTGTACTGCGTATGGATTAAATAAACCAGTTACTTCTCAAACATGTACAGAATCAAGTGGCTGTACATACGCTTGGTATACTGGTTCTTATGGATCGTGTTCAGCAACCTGTGGAACAGGAACACAAACTCGTACTGTATATTGTCAGCGAAGTGATGGAACAAAAGTAGCAGATTCATATTGTTCTGGAACAAAACCAAGTACATCTGTTAGTTGTTCTTCTACTAGTGGTTGTACATATTCCTGGTATAGTGGTTCTTGGGGTTCAAAAACCTGGATCTCTGGAACAGTTAATTGTGGAAGATCAAGCCAAAGTAGAACAGTGTATTGTCAAAGAAGCGATGGTACAGAAGTTTCTGATTCGTATTGTAGTAGTACAGGATCAAAACCTAGTACAACTCGTACATCTACAAGCTGTAGTAATTGTATATATACGAGTGCAAGTGCATCAGATTGGGATGAGACCAATTACATATATGCTAAAATAGAACAGTGTAAAGCTAATCCTCCTTCTAAGTGTGAAAACGTTGCACATTCTGATTGGACATATAGTAAGATGAGAAGCATACTTATACAAAATTGTGGTAGTGTTTACAATCATTTTAAAAAGTATGGAGATTCTGAAGGAGTATGTCCTTTAAAGTTTTGTGATTGTTGTTCCTCAGAAGGATATACATATATGTACCCTTGTTAAACAGCTGATGTGTAACAGAGTGGATATTTTTCCACTCTGTTACATGGTAATTTATTGTAAAACAAATTTTAGTTTAAGCACCATTACAAGGAATAAAAGAATAATCAAGAACTTGTATATCATTTGGACTATTCATCCAAAGCATAAATTTATTTCCTTTTTCAATTGGAACTGACAGACGATGTCTGATTGAATTAACAGTACCAGTTTGACATAAAATTTCTTTTTCTATCATAGATGTACCATTTGCCATACTAGTAATATCTTCATTTGTAGTTGATGAAGTATATGTTGCTAAAATAACACCGGAAGAAATACTCGCATCTGCAGGATCTATTATAACTCGCACATATCCATCTGTTGGAGCAGTGTGAAAATTGTCTAAAGATCCGTTGATTGGTGTTACTGTATAAGTAGTATATTTAGTCTTATCACTAACAGGCATAATAGCACGAGTTGCTAATTTTTCTATTTCTGTAAATTCATTTTTTATATAAATAAAATATCTGTATTTTACATTATCTGGAGTTACTGTAGTTGAATTTCCATAAATGGCATTGGCACGAGATGCGTCAAATGTTACCTTATAAGGATTATTTGTTCTAGTACTACTACCTTCCCAGACATGTTCAATAGCATCTAAATTTTTGTTAGCTATGGCACCTGATGTATTTACAGTAGGTATGTAAGCATCTAGCCATCCAGTAGTCCATGAACCATTGATATTGGGAAGACCTGCATTTTCAACTTCCCCTATTTCAGACACGGATTCAGCATTTTGAATAAAAGCTTTTATTTTAGGCAATCTTACAGTTTTAGTAGTTGTATTTAAACCAAAATAACCACATTGTGAATACTGTGATATTGTAGTCTCATATTCTTCTAATGTAATTGTTTTACCATTGTTAATAACCCAAGTATAAAAATCAGGATATACAACGTCACATTCTGATATAATTTGTCCATCAAAAGGAAGAGAGTTGTCTGGAATATCTGTTCCAGCATATATAAATATTTCCCCAAGTTTTCTCACATAATTAATTTCTCCATTGTTGGTAATAGATTTAAATTCACCACTTGCATGAAGATATCCATCAGTTCCTGCTGGAATATATGGAATTAATCCAGGTTTACTAGATGTTGTTGACGTTGCACCTGTTATTGGTTGTGTTTTTTCTATAATACTAGGAAGCATAGTTTTAAATCTCCTAATTATCAATAAGTGTTCATTGTATTCAATAGTATTTATATATTTCTTGTTGTTTTTTTTTGTAAAAAATAATATCTGTATAGACGTGGTTCAAACCACGTCTATACAGATATTATTTTGTTATATTGTATCTTGTGAATAATAAAATATTAAACTTGCGGATGCTGGATTAATATTACTGTATCCTACCGTAACTGAAGAATTCTTTGCTACTGGTAAATACGTACACAATAAATTACCTGAGACAACACTTATACAAGTTGACTGTAGATGCCCACGTAAATATATGTATCCAGAGCTGGCAGTAGCAGTTGCTGTGAATTCTAACCAACCGTTGGCAGGTATGTTTATTTTGCTGTAAGATGTTGGAAGTTGGTATCGTAAGTATTTGCCACTAGGAGCAAAAGTTTGTGCTGCAATTTTAGATATTTCTTGCATTAATATTGGTAACATATATAAATATCCTTGATTAGCTTATTTTTAGCACGATCTCAATATTATTTAAATTTAAATTTGTTTTTTTTTTGTAAAAAAAATACATATATAACTAGAGGATCATTATGATCCTCTAGTTATTTCATATAAATTTTATTCATATATTACTACCTTGTAATAATTATATTCTTTAGTAAGAATTTGTGATGTAAAAAAGGAGGTATTATTAAAATAGTATACTACTTTTTATTGAGGTGTCAAATGTCATTGACTGATGGTATAATAAAATTAGCCATAAAGGAATGTAATAAATCAACTTATAAAAAAAAGATGTCTGCAGTTATTTTTAATAAATCAAGAATTATTTCGTATGCTCATAATGAAATTCGTGGTTCTTCCATTTGTATGAAATATCGATTGTGGGATAGATCTCTTCATGCTGAACAAGCAGCATTGCTTGGTCTTGATTGGACAAAACTTTCTAATTGTGATATTTTTGTTATGCGTCTTAATAATTTTGGAGAATTTAGGTTAGCAAAACCTTGTCAAATGTGTACTGGTCTGATCAAATATGTTAAATTAAAAAATATTTATTTTACAACAAGTGATGGTAAAATAGAAAAAATAAAGGTAAGTGAATTATAAAAGGAGTAAGTAATGTACATTACAGATAAAAATGGATTTTATGATCTTCCTTATGGAACATTGTATTCTAGATGGACTCCAGTTGTATTTGGATCATTGCAAATGAAACTGAATAATATTCTTGATGAAGAAAACAATCCGTTTGATTTTTCATATATCAATATAAATGAACCTAGTGGTGCGTCAGATGCAATATTTAAATTTCTTAGTTCTCCAGATATAAAGACAGATACTTGTTTCTTACCTATAGATAATTCATACATCGGTAAAATAATTCCCAATCAATATGACAACATGTTTGAAGCTGATAATGATAATTGTTATGACAGTAGTGAATTGTTTGTTGTTTGGGAAAAGAAGGATGTTGAAAAATTTATTGAATTATTTGAATATATTTTAAAAACTGGATATTCCAAAAAGGAATAAGTGTATGAAGTTGTATGACTTTACTATTGAAAGAGGAAATTATTTTAGTATTAATATAGTAGAACAAGATAAGAAAACATTAGCTCTATTTATATATCATCGAGCTCCTGGATCAACATCACTTAGATGCATTCACTCTCAATATTTAAATATTGATACTTATTATCAATCTGATATTAGCAAACTTAGTTTTATTCCTAGTATGAATAAACAAAAATTTATTATAATAAATTTTTTAAAATCGTATATTAATCTTAATGAATATAACAATCAAATTATTGAAATTAATTACGATATAATTTTTAACAAGTGTGAAGATCACAATGAAACACATTATTTCAATGTTCTTATTGTAGATTTAAATGATGAAATTTTTCAACATCTTATTAACGAATCTACAATGTCTTATATTTACGCGTTCAATGATTCATTGTACCTCAGTACAATTTATACCTTTTATATAAAAGATCGTTCAGAATTTGATAGTTGTATAGAAAGAGAAGAATTTATTAATTATTTAAAAATGCTGTACAGGAGAAAATATGAACGATAATAATTTTAATTTTGATTTGGAATCTAAATTTAGTATAAATATATCATCAGAAGATCAATTTGCAGACTATAACAAACATCATTTTGTTCAGGCGTTGATTGACAGTACTACAAAACCATCGTTTACAATAGATATAACCGAATTAGAAAAATATATAAAAACAATTCATGTGCATCCTGATGAATCTAGATGTATTCAACAACATACAGAAATGGAATTGGATTTACATTTAAAAAATATACGTTTACTTGAAATACTTAAGTATAAACTTTTTGCACCAAAAATGAATTGGTACAATACTGTTGGTGATATTACTTTTTCAGGTACTATATGTAAAGATTTTACAACATTTAAAATTTTTATAATTGATATAAATGCTGCTTTTTTATTACAAAATTTTGTGAAACAAGATTCGGAAAAATATATTGAACAATTTCAAGGTATGTTAGATGATTCTTTATTTGAAAATATGATATTTATTTGTTGTAAATCTAGTTATGATGAAGATGATTTTTATAAGTATATGAAGTTTTTTGATAAAAATAATTTTATTGAGATTTTAAAAAACTACAATGAACGTGTACTGAATATAGATACATGGTTTGAAATAAGTTGTGGTCTTAATGTTTCTTCTGAAGATTTACAAAGTATATATCAACGTATATACGCAGAGAATTAAAACATGAAATTAGTTACTAAAAAAGAATTATTGAATTGTCCGGAAGGAACGTATTATACACAATTTAAAGATACAAAAATACTTTCTATTGGAAATATTAAAAAAGTTGGAAAATATAACAATATATTAGTTTTACAGTTTTCAAAATTTTTAAAGGAAGCATTGTTTTCAAGACTTATAGAATTTAAAAATTCTCTTATAAATTGTTCAGAACAAACTAATTATTGCATTTGGACTGATAAAGAAAAACGATATTTAGAACGTGTAGAATTCATGCTTCCTGTATGGATAAACAGAAGAACAAGAATTCTTACCAAAAAATTTCTTGCTAAAGAAGCGAATAGAGATCCAGATGTTATCGTTCTAGATATTTGTGGACGACCGTCTATTGAACAGCAAGTTGAATCTGCTATAAAAAATGAATTTTTCTTTAAATTCATAAAACCATTTATTGCTATTGATTATACATACATAGAAAAAATACATTCCTCTCAACGAGTGATATGTGATGTCAAAAAATGGCCAATTATAACAACACCTATAGGAATGCATCTTACAGAAACTGTGATGAAACAAATTTCTGAACTTCATATAAATTTAAATCGTCACAGTTTAATTAAATTTATAAATGGAATAAAACATAGACCAAATATTTTTAATAGAAAGAGAAGTGTATAAATGCATTCTATTTTTGATGTTCCAAACAATAAAATTGTTATTCAAATTAAACGTAACAATTTTCAAAATGGATATGGAAAGATTTTAATTTTTCATAATACCGAACAAACAGAAGAATGTAAAAAAGACGTATCTTTTACACTTTCTCCTAATTTGATATGTGACATACTATCAAATTTTCAACATCGTAAATATGACAATATTGTTGAAAGAATATTTGAAGAAACATTTAGATTTTTTAATGATGATATTGTTCATTGGGTTCAATATGAAGTTAGTATAGAATTTGAAATAGATAAAAATACAATTTATTGGAAAAATGCAAATAATGTGATATTTGTTACATATACTGAGGATATTGTTACTTTATTTAATAAATCTTATTGTGAACTTAAATTTAGATCTGAAAAAACAGACGTATATTTAAAAAATTTTATTAAACAAATGCGAAGAGAATTGGCAAGATGTAAATTTTATCACCATCAGTGGAGATATAGTGTTTTTGAAATAGTACATTCTATTAAAAGAGAATTGTTTTCTATCAAGTTTAAAGGAAACTTGATTGAATTTTGTGATCTTTCTGAAACACAACAAAATGATATCACAGCGTATTTGTCAGTACTACTCGATTCAAATCAATATAGATATTGTTTATATAAAAATCAAAGAAAATTTAAATCTATTGTGAGTTGGATACAGGAAACAAATAAAAAATTACCAATTCCCATTCATTACATGAATATAAACCGTGAATTGGTGGTTATGGTTCCTGTAATTGACTAGTTACAAATCAAGGAGTAAGACTTATGGAAGAACGTATTGATTCTGATGTGTATTCGTGTGAACCCGATCCTAATGTAGAGGTGTGGAAACCGATTTTTAAACCTCATCCATTAGAATTTGATATTAAAAGATTTACCGATGAAATCAATAAGATAGAAGTAATTATTGCTCCATTTTTAAATTTTGGAACAAATATTATTTTAAAATTTACTAATATTGTTCCTACTAAATTTGATTATAGAAATGAGGGCAAATCTGAAGAAGATCAAGTTGCTGATGACATATCACATGTAACTCAAATTCCATTTGTCATATTGAATAAGAATGAAGTAGATTATATTAAAAATTGTATTCAACACAATAAGTATACAAAACTTTTTGTTCATCTCATAAATTTCTATTTGAACGAAAACTGCAAGTATGAATTTATTTATGGTAAGTTACACAATGTGGAATTTGTGTATCTGACTCCTGAAAATTCAAATCGAGAAATTCTTTCGACTGAACAGTTTATTTTCTATACAAGTTATTCTCATCAGCTTTTTCCAAATAATGTACAGCATTTAACACATACTAAAGAAACACGACGTATGTTCTATAAACAATTTGGAACTGTTTTTGAACGTGTCCGTTTTATCAAATACGATCCTGATAATGAAACTTGGACTAATTATAATTGTAAAACAACACTTGAAATGATGAAACGTGTTTTATCTTATTACAATTCTAATCAGAAACGTTATGATGGATGCACTACTATTTATGGCTATCTTGATCAATTACAATTGCCTAATGGTAAAACTAGAGAACAACTTATGTCTATTCTCAGTAGTAAATCGAAAGCTTTAGGTTATGTACTTTCTCATAATAGTACAAATAGTCATAAGTTAGGATTTTATTATTGTTCTACGCAAGATAATAAACAATTTCGTAAACTTCAAAATTGGGTCAAGAAACAATGGAAAAATAATAGACATCGTGTTGTAAGCACGGTTATAGAAAATACATTTATTGTTTGCTACAAAGAAATAATGCTTGAATAGATTTTTATTATAATTACATCTAACAAGAAGAGAATAATTCTCTTCTTGTTAGAATAAATATTTATTTAAAAAAGGAGAAATAAAGATGCCCGATCTTGACATTTGTCGTTGTGAATTTAGTGAAGTTGAAACTCAATTTTATTTTGTAGCATACACTGTACCAGATGATATTGAAATAGATGCTAAAATAGCGGTATTTTCATTTTCTGCAAATAGACACAATTTTAAAAAGAAATTTTTAGATGCTTTATTTTCTAACGAATCTATTTCTTCTGTATTGGATCAAAGTATTGAAAATTGTTATAATATCAAAGATAACGTATGGAATATAATATTTAATCAAATAACTGAAGATGATTATAAAATAGCTCTTGAGGAGTTGCAAAATGCTGACAATATTAAAAATAATCATAACGAATGAAGAAGAGGGATTTTCTGAAATATGTACTTCTGAATTTCAAATTCACAAAAAATCAGTAACTAAATCAAAGCTGTTTTATCATACATTGCGACGTTATTTCTTGCTTACATATGGATTGTCAATTGAACCAGAAGGAGCAACAACAGGAATATATAGATTAGCTCAAAAATCTCCGATTAATGGTCAAATTGTTTTTGGTATTGTAAAACAAAATGATCAAAGTTGGCTTCCGTACACAATACGTGTATTTTATTTGTCAAGAGAATATTTATTTGAGGAGTAAGTTATTATGAGTTATATTGATACTGAAGTTTCTTTGGAAAATTTGATTGAAAATAATTATATTGTTATTTGCATTGATGATTCTGGTACAACTTCAGTTTATGTTAAACCAGGAACTACTCCTACCAATTATGTTGCATTTACTTCTTTGGATCTAGACGATGATGATGAAGCAGTAGATACCGCTAAAGAAATCTTAACAGAAGCTGGATATGTTGAACTAGGAGAAGTTGAATTTGATTCTGTATTCGATGTTAGTGGCGAATGTAGCGGCGATGAAGATGACGAATAAATAAAATTTATGTAAGGAGAAATACTCAAATGAAGATTACAGATTCCAATAACGAATTAAATGCTGCTGTTGAAAATAATGAGACAAAAGATCTTGGTTATGTATTCAATACATTAGAATTGTATCTCATTATTCCTGCTATTGGAGTAACACATCGAGAACTCAATAAATTTACTACTAAAGAAGAAGTCAATCAATTTATTTCTAATAAATTTTTTATAATTGAAGGCGGGAAATATTATTCTATAATTATTTCCAAATATGAAAATATGGTTGTATATATTCTTGCTAATGCTGACAATAAAAGTGATATGACTATAGTGTTGCAAGATACTGAAAATCAAAACCAAAAAGGAATTCAATTTATTGCCCTTAATCAAACAGTAGCTAGTGATTTGTACGATATATATGTTAAAGAAATGATTGATGTTTACGATAAATTTAATCCTGAAGAAGAAAAGAATCAGTGATCTAAAATTTCGTAATAAAATCAATTATATATAACTTTAATGATAGAGCTGAGGTATGTATCGAAAGATACATACCTCATGCATTAAATAAGAAGAAAAGAAAATCGTTCAACTAGAGAGGTTTTACATGTATGGGAATTACAAATCCAAAGGAGTTTAGACGTGTACTGAAATCGATAGGGTTTACATGTACATTGAAAGCAAAGCATGAAGTATGGACATATCCGTCCAGTAACGAAAGAATTACTCTTTCATATGGAACGAAAATGAGTGATTCTGCAATTCAAGGTGCTAGAAGTACTTTGAAAAGGATTTTTAAAAATGAAAAACCCCCTATCACATTTCTGTTTTCTTATTGACAATGTTGTTAATTTAGTGAACGACTTCAAGCAATCGATTGTGAATAATATTATTATTCCAGATCAATTGATGAAGTATATTCCAACTAATCTTACTCCACGTTTTATCGTACTAAAAGGTTTACTTGCCAAAAATATCTTAACTAAAGAGATTGTTTGTTCGCAATATTTACAACAGGATGTAAATGAGGTTTGTGGAATTGTTGTAAAAGATAATCCAATTATCAATATTCACAATAGTAAAAATAACTTATTTTATTTGGGAACCGCTGAAGCTCTTAATGAAGATCTTGATCCTATCCCACTAGGTTTTTTTGGAGGGCTCCAATATTTTGTAAATATACCCATATATCCAAAAACAATCAATACTATTTTTAGAGGTACGTATGGTGCAGTAGAAAACTCATTTAAAACTGATGTAGATAAGAAACGAGAAGAAGTATCTAGATTAGAAACAAATATTACAGAAAATGTAATGTTTACATTTCCTAATTTAAATAAATATTTTAAAGGACATTTATTTGAATGTAAATCATTGGGGGTTCTTTTAGCAAGAAAAAATGTACAAGAAGTAAATATTTCATTGAGGCATAGGTTAGGCAAAAAATTTCGACGAAATAAAGAAGATGAAATTATTGGATATACTCAGACTCAACTTGAAGACTATTGGGTAAATCCAATGTTGTATATTTTGGATTATCCAAAAGAAAGTTGTAATGGATATTCACAAATATGTGATCTTCTAAATAAGTCGAATAATTTGTCAGGTATGGGTACGATTGATATACCTAATTTGTATATAGAAATAGAGCAGAGATGAAAATTAACTCACTAAAACAGCGAATTTGCCACAACTTAGCATAAATTACATAACAAACGAGTTTATCAGGAACGACTAATTAAACCAGAATGATTAAAATTTTATCATTGATAGAGAAATCAACTCATTATTTATTAATTTATCATTTGATACAAGTACCCCACCGTTTGATAATGTAAAATTTATCACAAGTAGTAATTAACCCAGGTGTTCATTATTTTATCAATTAAACTTAATCTATTCCATTAAAGTGAAATTTATTGTTATATAAATTTAGCAACGCGAGCAAAGTAAACCTAAATACTCTATTTTGTCACATTGATCCAAATAAAACCCAATCATATTAAATTAAAACATTCACCTTTAAAAAGAAGGTATACGATGAAACTGCGTATTTGGCAACGACTGTTGATCGGAACTGGTGTAGTAACATTTATTGCATCTGCAGCATTTTCAGGAATTGAGGATTATGCAAGTGCAACAGTTCTGCCACCAACAGTAATGAAATTAAGAACTCCTTATCCACAATTACAAACATTTCCATCAGTAAGAGGAATTGTTGATCACACACCCATTGAACCTGCATTAATTCCTACTGCTGTAGCAGCTCCACCTCCTAAAGAAAATACTCTTATTAAGGAAAAATTAATAATTAAAGATCAGGAGGATGACACTGAAGATGAAATTGCAATAGCAGAAAAAGAATTACGAGCAATAAAGAAAAAGAAAAATATTCATTCTACTAGATACACTGGAAAATCAGTAGAACATCGAATTAGAGTATGGTCTTGGAAAGGAGGAAAACCTATTAAAACATCGCTTCTTTCATCAACAATTTATAACGTCATGGAGCGATTGTCTATTTGTCCCACAAGTAAGGAGATTCATGATATTGTTTTGGAAACAGCAGCAGTAGAATCATTGAGAGGTCAACTTGTCAGACAAAAGCGTGGACCTGCACTTGGTATCTATCAAATGGAACCAGAAACAAGAGAAGATCTTTTGAACTGGCTCAAATATCGTCACAAGGATGTGTACAATGAAGTAATGGTATTTTGGGAAAAGAAACAAACTGATGAATGGAATTATGTTCACAATATTCCATGGCAAACTGCCATGTGTCTTATTAAATATTGGTATGTTTCTGGTCACAACTTGCAAGATCTTTGCAGAGATAGATCTTCTCGTGCTGTTCTTTGGAGAATAAGATACAATACACTTAAAGGAAAAGGTAGTGTACAAGCATATATTGAAAATGCAAGAATGTATGCGGATGCTAGTCGATAATCGAATAATTTAATTACAGAGAGTGGAGTAAAATACTCCACTCTCTAATTATAACTTATTTATCAAACACTCGAAATGATAGAACCCAGCACAGAACAATTTATCTCTTTGTGATAGTAAACCAATGTGAAACAATTTTGTCGCAAATGGTTATTAAAACATGAGTGTTTAATTTATCACCGGGTGTGATAAATCCAGTATTAATAACTTTAGCACTTGGCAAAAATAACTCACAGAAACTGATTTTATCAAAAATTTAGATGTATTAAACCACTAAAGGATAATTTTATCGGACTTTAGTAATAACACATTGGAATTAAATTTATCATCAATATCAAAGAATTCATCGTTATGAGATTTTATCATTACCCTTTAATAATAACCCAGATACCTCCAGTTTGTCAGATTAAAGTTTAATAACTCAATGGACGATAATTTATCGGAAAAATTAAAAAAAAACAATTAGAAGCATTATTTTATCAGGCTTCGTTAATAAAACTCAGAAGTAAAAAAAATTTGACAATGGGCGTTAATAAAACCAATCATTATTAATCTTATCACAGTTCATCAATAACTCAACACAAGCTTAATTTATCAATTTGGGTGAAATCAACTCATATGCAACGAATTCATTAAAACATTTAGATTGTACATTAATTTTTATAAAAATAAAAAAGGAGAAATAGAAAATGTCAGCACAACACATGGAACTTGTTACGATTGGTGATGAACAAAAACTTGTATTTAGTCATGGTCCCGATATTTTTCATTATACCGATCCTGAATTTGGCGAATGGATGAATGCCGGTGATACTGTTTCTTATGCTGAAACGATACTTAAAAGTATCGTATCATCAGTGTATGATTTTCAGAAACTTCGAGTAATGGTTGGACAACGTATTTTTGCTTTGTACAATCAATTGCTTGGTAATGAACCAGGCACTCCTATTTATTCTCGTATTTCTCCCGGAGATATTACTAAACCTATTGCTGAAGCTGCTGGTATGCAATCAATGATTTCAAGTGAAAGTGATTTGGATGATGAAGAGGTTTCAGCAAAGATTCAAAAGGAACGTCAGAAAAAGGATAGTGCCTGCATTAAAATCATGGATCGTATCTGTACAGAATATCAAAGAATTACTGATCGATTAGTTGCCAGTCGATTGGATAAAAAGCTGATGGATGAAATGGTAAGAGCTGGTATTGCGATTGATAGTGATACATTAGCAACATTTGAATCCTCTGCTGCTACCAAGGAACTTGATCGCATCATCAAAGAAATGCGAGATGAAACATCTACGATTCAAGATAGCATCATGTATTTTCTTGTTAAAGAGTATATCACGCTCCTTAACTCTGAAAAGAAATTGGTAAAACAATTTCCAATAATTTTGGATAGGTTTCCTATTTATAGGTATTTCTTGAAATATGTTCCAGGTTGTGGTCCTCAGATGGCGGCCTGCATTATTTCAAAATTTAACCCACATAAGGCTAACTCTGCTGCTTCTTTTCACATGTACGCTGGACTTGATGTTCTTCCTGATGGAACAGGAAGAACGAAGGCTAAGAGTGACATGATTGATAGAGAGTACATTGCTGCAGATGGAACAGTTAAGATAAAAAAGTCTTTGACTTATGATCCTTGGATTAAGTCAAAATTAATTGGTGTTCTCGCACCTTCCATCATTATGTTGGATAGAAAAGGAGTGTACAGGAAGATCTATGATGAATATAAAAATCGATTAAATAATGAACCTTGGCGTGCAGAAGCTTTGATCGAATGTACGTCTAAAGGCAACATTGTTTATGAGGAAAATGGTCGTCCGAAGATGCGGCCTGCGTACCCCAAGATTCGCATTGAAAACATGTCTAGAAGATACATGATCAAAATGTTTCTTATTGATCTGTATATCCATTGGTGCGTTCTTGAAGGTATTCCTGTTAAAACTCCGTATTGTGAAAGTAAGCTTGGTCTTCAAGCAAAACTTCACACTATTTGGGTTAATGATCAGAAGCCCAAAGATGTACGGATGGTTTATGTGCATTGGCATCCTGAAAAAATTCCGGCAAGCATTTCGTACAATGTCAACATATTAAAGGCATATGAAGAAAAGTTAGCAAAAAGGGCAGAAAAAAGAAATGCTAAGTTAATTGGTGAATAAAACAGCAATATAAAATGAATGACCAGTGACTTTTTACACTGGTCATTCATATTTATGAATCTATATTAATTTATGTAAAATTTGTCATTCTAAATTAATAATACAAAATGATCGAATTTATCTAGGAATTTGATTAACTCAACTGGTACTAATTTTGACAATGTGGGAAAATAACTCAAAAGATATTTAAATTTTTCAGAGGAAAAAATATAATCCGTCCTTTTTAAATTTATCACCATTTACTAATAAATCATTATAAAAAAGTTTACCATCGTGCGGCAACACAATAAATCCAAACCCATTCAGTTTTTTATTTATTTTAATACAAGGAGGAAATAATAGCAATGGCTACTACTGAAATTGAAGCATTTATTTATCCTAAACTTAGAAAAGAATTTAAGAAACGTCAAGATCAACCTATGACAAAAGAAGAACTTCTTGAAGTTCTTCGTATTTATAAAATTGATGAATATGGGTATGAAGTTGATATCGAAACAATTGTATTACCCGCTCTTCTTGAAAACGGATTTCTCAAACTTAATGACGATAATTTATATGAAATTGGTATTACTCAAGATGAAATAATTACTGAAAATATTAGAGCGTTTTTGAAAGAAACCAAAAACGATACTCTTTATAATAAAGCATGGTTGTTTAGTATTTTTGGTATGCCAAAATCTCCAACATATGAAGAATATTTATTTTGTGAACAGAAGCTCGATGAATTTCTTCGTGATGGAAAATTATCTATTAAGCTACAATCAGCTATGAATGTAGGATATACACTCGTATACAAAATCAACAAAGAAAAATTTTAAAAATGCATTTTTATCAAAATTAGAAGTTAAACCATCAATACATAGTTTATCACATCCAAACACTCAATTCAGAAAGGATATTAATTTAACAAAGTAAACAATTAACCCATTAATTACCAATTTATCATAAGTGTAAAATCAAATTCAGAATTTTTATAATTGATCAGAAGCCTTTATATAAAACAAAGCTCCACAAGTTTAACAGAAGGACAGATTAATACCTGTGTTAGCAGTTTATCAGATATCCTAATTAAATCAGCTATAGCAAATTTATCCAGAAGAAAGAAAATAAACCATTCCCGAATCAATTGGACATGCTAAAAAAATAACTCAAAAGGATTTTATCTATTAATAAATTTTAATAGTTAGTAGGAGATCATATAGATCTCCTACTAACTCAATTTATTGATTCATTTTTTTTTTGTTTTCGTGTATGATCAAATTTGTTATGAAAATGCTATGCTTATTGAATTGATGAAACCAAGAATATGATTACTATATACATTAAAAAGGATTAATAAGTATGATCTATGGATTTATCACCGACACTGTATTTCATCCAAAGTCTACTGTAAGTTTAAAAGAAAATATTCCCAATGTTTGTTATTTAGATGATAACATGGTAAACTATTTTCATGAACATGGAATAATAACTGATCCAAGAACAAGTAGACTTTCTTATAACAATCAAACTATTTCTGGAGTTATTCAATTTCATTTTGATACAAGTAAACAAGAAGATCCGGAAATTTTTTCTTCTAAAATAACTACAGCTGAGTATCAAAAATTGTTTGGTATTTTTGAAAATGTCTATCTTGCAAATACCAAATCATTATCTACTATCGAATCTATTCTTTCTACAGATTCTAATTGGAAAGATGTGTATGTGGCAAAGTCATTGACTTTATCACCAGTGAAAGTAACTGCCACTATGATTAACCCAGCTGGTACATTACAAATGGCCACCTGGTTTAGATTTAAAGTAAAATTTGCAGAAATCTCCGATCCATTAGAATTTAAAATCTGGGTAGGACGAGATGCTTTTAATGAAGATTATCCATTATCAACTATCTGTAAAGTAGTTCTTCCGGTAGATCCGAGATATATTCTCGATCCATCAAAAGCTTCTGGTCCAGTAGATATGCTTATTAAATCAAATGAATATTCTTTTGGTGAATTAGAGATTCCTGTTGCTGGAGGAGATCATTCAGGATTTCTAACATATAAAACAAAATATGTGTTACGAAATCCAGTATCAACTCAGTTGTTGCCTTTTGGTATACTGTATCAAGGTGCACAACCTACAACTATGGAAATTAGAGAGGCTATTAGAGATGTTCTTTTAGATTTAGGTATCGCAAGTCAACAACAATGGGAAGATGTTCTTCCTGATCTGTTTGTTGTTGGTATTTTTTATATGTTACCTATTTGGGATCATATTACTATTCGTCCAGAAAGAAAATTTTTTCCATCTGTTATAGCACTTAATTTATTTGATAATAAACTTAGTCAACTATTTCCTTCATATGAAGGTACTTATATTCCTGATCATCAAGAATTGCTTACTTGTGCACAATCTGAAATATTTATATTGTCCTTACCTGATATTCTAAATGAATCTGATAAACAAAGTATTTATGAATTACACCCAACATATCAATTCCATAATCAAATGGATAGTGCATTTGCAAATATGGATTCTACTACTCAAGATTTTGCTATTCGATTAAATCGCTGTATGGCGGTTGCTATGGGTGAATCAACTCTGTCAGATGTTACAACCAATATTATCGATGAAAAAATATGGTTCTCTTTCGTAAGTAACAAAATAGAATATCACATTTTGAGTAAGGAAAGTTACAATGAGGTATTTGCTGGATGATAGGAACATTCGGGTATAAAGGTCAACATTATTTGTCTAAAGATCTTATTGATTTTTGTCAGCATAAAACTCCAACAGATTTTTATGTCAGCGAATCTTTTTTAAAAAATATGAAAATTGGTCATTATTGGCCCAAATTTAAACAAACTGAAGATACTCCTGAAAAAATTCCTATGGATATGTTTGATTTGATTAAACATGTTAAAAGAATGTTCAAAGCGGATTATTCATATCCAATCATTATGTACAAAAATACCATTCTTGATGGTGTACATCGTGTTGCACATGCTGCATTTGATCAAGTACAAAAAATACCATGTGTAGTACTTTCAGAAGAAGAAATGCAAAAATTTATACGATTGTATAAACCATACGAAATCAAGAAAAAATCAGATTCTACACCTCATATTTCTTTATAGGAGAAAACTATGTATACACCAAAGTATGTAAAACTTTATGAATTGGTTCCTGAAAGTTATTACAATGATATTGAAAAGAAAGGTCTTTTAAGTAAAGGTTTTATGATTTTTAATCCTCTGGTATTGGAAACTATTGATATGCTTCGTGAAAAATATGGTCCTGTTACCATAAATAATTGGAAAAGTGGTGGGTCATATCAATATAGAGGATTTAGACCAACAAATTCTTCTGTAGGTGCATTTCTTAGTGCACATAAATTTGGTGAAGCAATGGATTGTAATTTTAAAAATGCCACTGCTTCTGAAATACGTAAAGATATGGAAAAATATGGTTGTTTTAAACCTGGTTTTAAAACAAATTATTCAAAAGAAGCTGAATGTTTTAAATATATAAATCGTATTGAAGTATATAGTAAAGGCGTAGAAATTACTTGGTTTCATTTTGATATGGCTAATGATTATAATGATGATGGAAGTATTAAAAAGGTAAACGGATAAAGGACACTATTTATGAATACTGAAGTTGAAGTAAAATGTCCCAAATGCAATTGTGATACAATGTATAAAATGGAAACTGTTGGATATGTGTGTACTCGTTGTGGATATTGCCCAAACAAACATTCATATCTTAGAGCAAGTTATTCCCCTATAGAAAATCACAATCCTGATGATGTACCATTTGTTGATCGTGACGCAATCATAGAGTAATACTTAATATAGGACAGGAATAAAAATTCCTGTCCTATATCTGTAATTTTTTACAAAAAAAAACAAATAACACACATACATTATTTGAAAAATCAATCTATATAAAGGATGTTTATTATGGCAATAGTTATGTCTTGTTCTTCCGCAACTGCAATAGCTAATTTATATGAAAAAGATACAACTTTACCTTCTGGTAGAAAACTTTATAGACATGCTACATTACCAGGATCAGTATTGTGTTTTAATGATAGAGTAGATAGAAGTGTATTAGTATTAGATGCAAAATATAGAATAGGTGCAAATGATACACAAAAAAAATGGGGTTGGTTTGGAAGCAGACACAATGGAAACTATGTTCTAAATGCTCCTATAAACTGGAATTTTAGTGATCTACCTGATTATCCAAATGTTTTAGATAGCACCCTTGATTCAAAAATAAGAGATAGTTATACATCCAGGGCGCAAACATCGTGTCTCATTGCACCTGGATACAAAGATGGTTATCCACCAGAAGCAGCACAATACTGTAGATCAGTTATCATAAGTGATAATATAAGCTGTGATCTTCCTAATATTAATACTCTTATGAGAATTTATGTTGAACGTACATATATAGATGAATTAGATCCTACACTCGAAGAATATCCAAATAGAAGTTTAGAAAAGATATGGGAAGAAGGTGGAGTATGGAGTTCTACTGGTTCTACCTCTGCTGAAGCATATATGATAGAAAAAGGAGGAATATTTAATAAATACATGATTTCAGAAGTAGGATGTGTTGTTCCAATATGTGAACCGCAATAGACTTATAAAACATAACAAATCTTTTTCTTATATTGTTTTTATAAATACATAGAAAAGAGAGACATACCCCTTATATAAGGGGTATGTCTTCTTATATAGTGTTGTTGTGTAATGCTATGATATTACAGTGATTAGTTTTAATGATATAGAACAATGTAATAAGAGAGGTCATAATAGTATGTTTTTAAAACCTAACTGGACATATAAATTTTCATTTATCTCAGATTTTTCTTCTTTAGATGGTGTATACACTGTTAAAAAAATATATGCTTATGTTGAGTTACTTGACGATAATTTATCATTACTTCCTACATACGAAGCAGTTGGTAAAACACAAACGGATCTTGAAAATGATGTAAATACTTATAGAACACAAGAAATTTATAAGCTTGTAGATCCTGAAGATGAAACGATTGTTTGGTACGTTCCAGAAGGATTGTTCTCTACAGTACCAAATTACAATGTAAAGAAATATTCTGATTTTGCAATAGCTCTTCGTGTTGGTATTTATCCAGATGAAGATAAGTTGGTATATGTACAAAATATCTTGCAACAACAATTAAGTGCTATGCTTGGATTTACTAATGGTCCAGATATTATCAGTATTGGTGAAAAATGGCTTACTGATGAAGAATACAAAGATGCTGTTGCCGATAGAGAACAAACAGCAAAAACAATTGTCAATTATTTTTCAGAAAATATTGAATTGAGAAAACAGATTGATCATTTAAAAGATAGATGCAATGCTTATGAAGAAATTATTATTGGTATAGCAAATGCAAAAAATGAAGCTGAACAAGGTCAATAAATCATATGCTCAAGAATTTTTCATTCGTATATAAGGAATACAATATATGTCACAATATTTAATTCCGGATTTAACAGGTGAAAATGCCTTATATAAAATAAGTAATGATATCAAACGTATCATCAAACAAGATCAAGTTGTTTCACTTTACGACAGCGTCTTTAAAGATACTCTTGTAATAACATTACTTGGTACAACTAATAATAAAGATACTCAAAGAACATTAGTAGAAGGTGACGATTGGGTTATACAAGATAGTGATATCGACTATAGCGCAATGTCTGATATGAGACTTTTAGATGATACTTTTGATAGAACACTTATTAAATCAGTTACTTTTGTAAAACCATTTGTAGCTGATTATACAGTTAATTTTTCTTATCAAAGATTATATCCAGTAACAGCTGAAGTTCTTATAAAACAATCTGATCACATTGTTGAATTTACGCCTGATGTGCTTCTTGCCATGATGCAAGATTTGACAATGTTAAAAAGAATTACTCAACCAGTTAAAGATAATATCAGTGAGGTTGATGGTACTCCATTATTATTGGAACCTGACCCTCACAAAACAAAACCAGAAAATTTTATTTCAAACGAAATACATGAAGTTAATGTTCCTAATCAAGTAGATATTATTCATCCTCTTGCCGGCACATTCTTTAAAGATAGTCTAGAAGTATATTCCGTAGGTGCAGAAAGAGATACTCTTCTTGTTGAAGATGAAGATTATAAGGTTTGGGAACCAAACTTTTTTAAACTTCACTGGACAACTAATACTTCCGGATTATTTAATTTTATTGTTATTATTAAACCATTTGTTGGGCGAATCAAGATTAATTATCATGCCTATGGTGGTCAGTGTACACTGTATGATTTAAGAGAAATTAGAGAGACTCAGGAAAATATCATTCGATATATTACTGATACCCAAATGATTACTGCCGATACAATCGGGGAAACTAAATTTGCTCAACTTTTATTGACAAGAATGGCTGCGTTGGAGGAACAAATGCGTATACTTGCTAAAAATGGGTTGCCTTCTTATGGTGATGTTACATCAGGTAAAGCTATCCTAAGAAAAATTCAATCTTCTGATACTGATTTTCATTGGTGGACTATCGCCAGTCTTTATAAAGTAGCTGGTTCAGATACGGTATTTACTGCTGACACTATGAATTTACATATAGAAACGGAACATACTAAATTCCTATTTGATGCTAATATTGCAGTGAATATTGAAAATCCTGTAAATAAAATGGATGTTGGAATTATATCTGCTGTTTATCCTCTTGGATATATTCCATTTGAAGATTATTCTGATCTTGATAATATTATTCGTCCGCAATTTAGAATTATTTGGAATCAAAGTGTAAAAGAATCTTCAGGTATTTATCTGCAAATAGGACTTCGTTTAAAAGGAATGTCTGAAGAAACTATAGCTATTCAAGATTTGTCTGGAAATGAATCTTGTTGGAAACTTGTTGATCCCGATAATTCAGATGACCCAGGATATGTTGTTAATCCTCAGGATACTGAAATTTACTTACCTAATGAAAATGCTCTTTGGTCTATATCAAATCCTGATAGTAAACAAGATTCTACTTTAATTCCTTTCAAAGAAGGAAGTATTGTTTGGGCAGGTACAGAGCCTCTTAATAGAAGTGCCGGATGGGTACATCTTGATCTTGAACATTTTCTTGAAGATGAAGTTGACATTACTAAGATTAGAAGTATTCGATGTGATCTAGAGGAATCCGAAGCAAATAGATTTCCTGTTTGTTTGCCTGTTATTCATGGTCTTAGTACCCTTACTGGATCTACTTCTTTTACCTACAATGGTAAATCAGGTTCTTTATCTACTACGATAAGAAGAAATCCTGTATCTAAAAAAATAGAAATAAGTTTGGATGCTGAAATCCTTGCAGGCATTGCTAGTACTGCATTAAATTTAAAACATGTAATTATTTATTGTTAAAAATCTCTTTCGTATATCACACAGGGAGAAATACTCCCTGTGTGATATATTTCATATAATTTTCATACATATATAATTTATTTGAATTCTCATTTAATCTTTAACCCAAGGAGATTGGAAAATGTTGACTTACACTAAAGGAAATGAAATTAATGTTTTCAGAGATGGTGATTGGATATTTTTGAACAATCCTTGTTTGACTGATGGCGAAAACAAAGAGAAAGCAATACTTGCGGAACTTTTTAAACAAAAATTTAGAACAACAAGAGTTTATAAAACAGCAATGATTCCTATTGCAAATACCGTATGGAGAGATATTAGTCAGAATAAAAAATCAAATCCAACAAAAGCACTTGATATTACACGTGCTTTAGCATCAATAATGTCAGATATCTTTTTGGTAAGTCGTATTTGGGTGAATCAATCAAGTACGTATACTTTAAGTGATTTTAATAAAAGTCATTTGAGGATTACAATGAATTCCATATATTCACACGCAATCGCAACAAGTGAAACTGGAATTTTATTGAAATCTAAAGTTTTGTCTAGCTTTGATAAAACATTCTTTACAGAAATCAAAAGCAATGCTGTCTTTGATAGTGCAAAGAATTATATCAGAGCACATACGTACATGTTGAATTACATCACCGCAGTAATTGACGAATTTATTGTAGCTAAAAATTTGGAATATTATTTAACTTCATTTATCAATACATGTAAAAAATGTAAGTTTGAAATTCCTAATTACAATTTACTTCGTCCAGTTTATACTGATGGAACGGATGTATCTAATAAATTGGAAATCGATACTTCCAAACTTATACTTCGAGAAACACCAAATGAAAAATATGCTCCTAAACCAAGTCCTGTTATTGATATGCCCCCGACAACACCAGCAAAACCCACAGAAACTCAAGCAGTGATTGTTACTACACCTTCTAATGAAATTTTACCGGAACCAAAAGAAATGGAACCAGATATTCCTGCACTTAGTGAAAAAGCAGTTCATCTGCTTGAAGAAGGGGATGTTGAAACTCCAGAAGTTGTTGTCGATAATATTGACGATGTTGTAACTGAATCTGTAGTAGAATGTGAACAGAATAATCAAGATCAACAAGAAGAAAAATCTATTGATCTTAGTTCGTTTACTACAGAAGAAACAGATCTTATTTCTATGATTAAGGAAGGATGGCATGCTGCAGATATCATAAAATATTTTGGAATTCGTTCCAAAAATGTTCTCAAAGTACGTTTGTGCGATCTTGCTATTCGTGGTATTGATATCAGCAATGTTGACTGGAATCCCAGCAATAAATTTTCTACAAAAGTGCAGAAAAATGGAAGTATTATTTTGAGTGCTTCCAAGTTGCACAATTGTAATTTCATTCTCAATCCTGGAGATGAAGTTCAAATTCTTTGTAAGGATGGTAATCTGATTCTTACTCATAATAAATAAAAACTAATTTTTATATAAGAGAGGAAGCTTAAAGCTTCCTCTCTTATATTTCATATTTTATTTTTTTTTTATTTTTCAAAATGATTTAAAATACGAGAACATCTCATGTGTAATAAAATACTATACGGAAGCAATAGCCCTTAAATATTCTCAATATAAAGGATGTTTTGTATGACTAAAGTGGTTAAAACAAAGGCTGAGAATGTTACTGAAATGGTTATTTCTCAAGAAGTTACACCTAACTTAAACTGGATGAAACAAACTGGTGTAGCTAGTGTTGAAGAAGTTCAGAAATTACGAGATGTAATCGAGTCTGGTGTAAGTGGTGGTGATACAATTACTGCCGCGCTTAATGCTCATATTTCTAATACCAACAATCCTCATGAAGTAACACCAGATAAGATTGGTGCAGCCCCAAGTTCTCTTACTGAAACTGTAGCTGCACTTGATTTAAAACTTACCAATCAGATATCTACACATATTGATAACAAAGACAATCCTCATGAAGTAACACCAGATAAGATTGGTGCCGCTGCAGCTGAACATACACATACTGCACAAGAAGTTACTGGTATCTTAACTGAAGAAATGTTGCTTGCTCATACTGAAGATACTGATAATCCCCATAATGTAACAACTACTCAAATTGGAGCAGTTGCACAAACTGCATTTGACGGACTTAACCAAACTGTAACGAATCATATTTCAAATCTTAACAACCCTCATGGTGTAACTACTACTCAAATCGGGGCTGCTACAAAAAATGAAGTAGACAGCATAAAAACAGATCTTGCTGCGCATACTGGAAATAATGATAATCCACATGGAACTACAGCAGCTCAAATTGGAGCACCAACTACTGAAGAGTTTGATCTGCTTGAAGAACAAGTTATCACTCATACTGAGAATACCAATAACCCTCACAATGTCACACACGAACAGACTGGTGCTGCACCACTTGAACATACTCATAAGGTTGCAGATATAACTGATAAAGAAAATCTTGTTCAATATTCTACATTTGCTGAAACCAGAAAAACTATTCAATTAGCTAATTATGATAGTATTTCTGGTTTGACTACTGCTGGTGTTGGTGCAAATCTTGTAATGTTGAGCAAATGGAACAAGGCAGATTTTGGTTCACCTGTCGTAACCATGAATCTCAATACCTTAGATGTTGTAACTATTAACGATGACAAAGAAATTGCAACCACTGATCAGATTCCTGATGTAAGTAATCTCGTAACAAAAGCTGAAATTGAAAGTATGGTAACTGAAGATAATTTAGACACTGTACTTGATGAAAAAATTCAGACTATTAACATTACTTCTTCTCAAGTTTCTGATCTTACTACTACTATTACCAATACTAAAGTCAATGCTGCTGCAATTGCAGATACTGCTTCCAATGTAACTTGGGAGAATGTAAATAACAAACCAGAATCTTATACCCCTTCTGTACACGCAGATAACCATAGTTTAGGTGGAAGTGATCCTATAAATATCGATGCTTCTCAGATTGTTTCCGGTAAGATCTCTGTTGATAGAATTCCTGCAGTTGCATTGCCTGATCTTGTTGAAGTGGAACATGATTCTGAACGTTTTGCTCTTACTTCTGAAGATGTTCAAAACGGAGATCATGTTAAAGTACGTGAAAACAGTAAATTATATTTAGTTATTGATGCAACCAAGCTTAATTCTGAAGATGGGTATGTTGAATATAATGCTCAAGTAGATTGGGTTTCTATAACCAATAAACCATCTGAATTTACGCCTTCTGCACATACACATAGTTTTACTGATCTTACTAACAAAGATGATGTTGTTACTTATTCACATTTCTTAGATGATCCTGAAAGACGTGCTATTCAACTGAAGAATCATGATGTTATTTCTGGCATCATGACTGACGGAGATGGCGCGAATCTCGTTATGCTAAGTAAATGGAATAAAGCTGACTTTGGTTCTCCCAAAGTTACAATGAATCTTAATACCATCGATAATGTGACCATTAATGATGATAAGATTATTGCGACAACAGATCAAATACCAGACATTTCTTCACTAGCTACTAAAGAATCTTTATCTTCTTATGTAACTACTGAAACTGCAGAAGCTACTTATCGTAAAAATAATGTTAATCTTACAACATCTGATATTACTAATTTTACCAGTGAAGTTGCAAAAGTAAAAGTAAATTCTGCTACTTCTGCGGATATGGCCA